>OGIV01000018.1_pt1 | contig 126588 bp, 140 predicted proteins | sample 1571861 | NCBI WGS metagenome assembly OGIV01 (sample SAMEA2582099, study PRJEB24529) | metagenome | biome: Human gut stool | place: China | collected 2011 | reverse complement strand
CAAATCATGCATTTTTAAACCGCCATAAAACGACAATTCAAAACCGCCCTTGACATATATTGAAAGACTATTTTTTAAATAGTTTTTCAATATTTATTATCCGGTGAGAATATAAAAAAAGATAGTCTAAGAATAGTAAATCAATATTTGACAAATGTGCTATAGGACCAAACTTGATGCGAGAATAACCTTGCTCACGTCCTGACTATGTGAGAAGACTTCTTCTCTGATCGGTGATGATGTGAGAAGAAACCTGCGCAGAAGCTTTCTTTCACGAAGGTAGAAAGATCCGGCGCTAAGAGAAACCTTCATATCAAACGGTATAGGCAAGATTATTCCTAAGGTTGGCATTAGTCAGCATGATCGGGCCAGTTCTGGTGACTATCAAAAGAATATTGAAAAAATAGTTAAAGAATATTCTTTCAATATTGTCAATTGAAAAAATAGTAAATCAATATTTAAATACTATTCTTTTTCTATTTAAATACTATTTTTTCAATAGAATTTAAATATTTATTGTCCGGTGAGAATATAAAAAAGATAGTCTAAAAATATAAAATAAATATTTTACAAACGTGAGATACAAAAAGCATGCTTCTGGATTGGTCTATGTGAGAAAGTTGCTTCGTTTACAGATGTGCAATAGGCGTTGAAAAAGCCAAGATGGGGTCTTCCAAGATGGGATTTTCCAAAATGGGGAAACGGCAAGCTATAAAATAAACACTTTACAAAAGACTAATCAAAGAAAATAAATAATAAACAAATACTTCAGCTGGCGCTGAATTGTTGATATCTGATGATTGGCTTTTTAATTCAATTTTAGTGGCCTGATTTAGCCCAGGACGCGTTTTGAATCGCAGAACGGATAATTGATCATTTACGCCTTAAAACGGCTGAAACGGGCCGGTATGAAAAAAGTACACAATCAATGTTCCTTGGAAAGAAAATGCTAGGGTAGAAATGAGCTGAGAGATATCTCACTTAGGCCTGCTGGTTATTTAAACCAGATGGCAGAACTTGTCTGGGGTCTCATTTGCTGATAAAGTCTATAACAAACATATGTTCTTTTTAAGGCTAAAAAATAAACCACCGAGCGTGGCAAGGAAACACTTTATTTCATGAGCTGAAGCTGATGCCTGAAGGCCCATTCCGCATCGGTACGAAACGTCTGCGGTATGCCAAAGGCCTGCATCAAGGCTTCTGGCGTCTTAAACAGCCAGTCCTGAGTCTGACTGTATTCCAACAGCAGGCTGATTCCGGTTCGGTTGCCCGTGCTCTCGTACTTTTCACCAACGCTGACGTATTCGCAAGGATAGGCAGGCGGATCCTGGTCGATGATGTGGCCAATCTCGTGAGCCAGCATAAACGGGCGCTCACTGCTTGGCTGCCAATTTGGATTGTACAGAATCAGCTTCTGATCCGGCAGGGCGGCTGAGGCATAGCTTGCTGGCCATTCGGTACGTGATAGAACCGTAATGCCGTTGTTTTTGCAATAGGCCTGAAGCCAGTCGATTAATTCGTCCATAGTCATCACTCCCAACTCGGTGATTTGATTCGTTATTTGTCTTGATCGTCGTCTTTAAGCTGAGTGTCCAAATAGGCCTTTAAAATGGCCTTGATCGACTCGCGCTGAGCATCGGAGATCTTGAGGCCGCGGTAGCTGTGCATCTCATCAACCAGCTCATCAAGACTCTTGGTCTGGTTTGTAGGCGCAGGGCGGTTACTGTCAGCACGCGTCTTTTTATTGCTGACTCCCATCAGCCAGCCTTCGTCAACGTTTAAGGCTCGGGCCATGGCCCCTAAGTTGGTCTGTGATGCTTTATATTTACCCTTGAGATAGTCAGAAATGGAGTTTCGCCCAATTCCGGACCTTCTTGATAATTCGGATTGAGTCATATTGGCTTCGCTCAGGGCTTGACGTAGCCTAGCTTGAAAGCTATCCATAGTGGATGAAGCTCCTTTCTGTATAGTGGTTTTTGTTTAATATTATTAACAAAAGTTTAACACAAATTGTAGCGTGTTGATACAGTTACAGGACGGTGAAAAAATATCACAATGCGTATTGACAATCATACAGATCTACCTTAATCTATGTACGGATAAATGTACAAAGATGTACAAAGCAAAAATGTGAAGGTGGTGTGAATTTGTTTGAAAAGTATGACTACTCACTGTTGAAAGGCAAAATGGCTGAAAAAGGCTATACGCTGAAAGATCTTGCTGAAGCTATGGGCGTCACGAGATCATCGCTTAGTCGAAAGATGAATAACCGGACTAAAATTGGCTTTACTCAACATGAAATGGTTAGTATCGCCAAGATCTTGGATATTGATCTAGAAACAATCAGCCGTTATTTTTTTACGTTTAGTGTACGGATATCCGAACTAAATAGTAAGAAAAAGTAACAGAGTGTAACTATTTAATTTCTATATAAAAAATAGTTAGGAGTGAACAAAATGGATAACTCAGGTCAATTCGAGTCGCTATTGATGAGCGATGAGTTGCCAATGATGATGACACCAAAACTGGCTAAGGCATTGCATAGCTCGGAGAAGGCCTTACTAGTACAGGAACTTCAGAACCGGCTGCAAGCTAATCGGTTGAGCAAGAATACTAAGTCATTTAGAGATGGCCGCTGGTGGGCTAGTATGACGCTTGGTCAATGGCATGAACAATTCGTATGGCTTTCAGAACGGACGATTCAGCGCTACCTCAGAGACCTGGCTGGGCAAGGTATCGTAATCGTTGGCAACTTCAACGAGGAGAGCTTTGATCGGACGAACTGGTACACGCTAGACTATCAGACACTCAACCAGCTGATGCAGGAAAAGGGGTGATGGCAATGAAACAACGATTTATGGGCAAGAATCGATCAGAACAGGACTTAGGGTTCCTGATTCCAATTGAGTGGTGGGAGGCAGAAGATCTATCCATTCCTGAAGCAATCCTACTGACGGAGATCAAGCGCTTGTCTACGGACAACGGCTGTCTCGAAACCAACGCGTATTTCGCTAAATTTTTGGGACTTTCCAGGCGGCGTATTTCAGGCTTGATTAGCCAGTGCCAAGCAAAAGGGTACATCAAGATCGGCTACTGTATCGATTCTGAAAACCAACAGCACCGGATTATCAATCTGGTCTAAGGCGGTGACAAGATGCAACGGAAACAAATAACGCTCCGCCTGGATGAAGAGCTGTATCAACAGCTACAACATGAGGCGAAGCGTAAAGGGATTAGCGTCAATGCGCTAATTTCAATTATTTTGAGCCAATTTTTACGTCAAAACTAGTCTTGGTTGATCTTGCCATGAGCTTTCTCAAATTCATCAACGTGCCGAATAATTAACTGCTCAATCTCTTTATTCATGGAGCGACCATTGTAGTCGGCAATGTACTTGAGTTTATCACGAAGCTCAGTGGGTATTCGCAGGCCAAACATTGGATACTTTGAAGCCATTTTGAGGATCTCACTTTCATTATCAGATTGTTAGCATTTTAACATCAAAATGGCGTCAAAAAAGTTAATTGACAACAAAGTGATAACATTGTAATATCATACGTGTAAGGAGTGATAACACTATGATAACAAACAAGAAACAAACTGGGGTTAGGCTCACTCAATCGTTATCAGACAAGCTTGATAAGTTTGCGACTGAAAAAGGGATCAGCAAAAATGCCGTAATTACCATGGCGATTGATGAATTCCTGACTAAACGTGAAGAAAACGAAAAGGAGCGATAACCATGAATTCAAATAACAAAACTATTCGGCCTAACGGCTATGCAATTTTACCGGCGCCAGTTCGCTATGATAAGCGACTGAGCTTTGATGAACGGATCATGTTTGGTGAAATTACCGCTCTGTGTGCAGGGAAATACTATTGCCTAGTGTCCGATGACTATTTCGCTAAATTGTATGAAACTGATGAAGCGACAATTTCAAATTGGCTCGATCATTTAACGGAACTCGGCTACATTCGCGTTGGGAAAAGACGCATTAACGGGAGAGTAATTGGCCTAAACATTAATATTTCCTAAGGGGGAGAATTATGAATCCTGATAACCAACAATTTGAGCGGCCTAACTACTATTCAATCATGCCAGCAACGGTTCGTTATGATAAACGGCTGAAAATGGCAGAACGAGTGATGTTTAGTGAGATCGCCGCACTAAGTAACAAATATGGTTACTGTACTGCTTCAAACGGTTATTTTGCCGCATTATACGAGGTTGGAAAAACAACGATTTCACGCTGGATCAACCACTTAAAGAACCTTGGCTATCTCCGAATTGAGATGCTTAAGAAGGGCCAAGCGATGTCTAGTCGGCGGATCTACTTAAACATGGACCCTACGGTTACCGTCTCGCACAATGCACCTGTTGATCCTGACGTGCTACCTATTGATCAAAACGCACTACCCCTTGCTCAAAATGATAAGACCCCCTTATCAAAAAAGTCATCTGGGTATACGCAAAAAAAGCAACTTGCTCAAAATGATAAGGGGGTGTTGCTCAAAATGACAAGGGGTTCTTACCAAAATGAGCAATACCCCCTTGCTCAAAATGATAACCATAATAATACAAGAGGGAATAATACAAGTCTTAATAATACAAGCATCATCAACAGCAACTATGCAACTCAGAGTGAATATATACAGAGAGGCACAACTGCAACTTCGCAGGCGGCTGACGATGATGCTGGATGGTCAAAACCGACTGGTCAGACAACTCAACAACGTGGCTGGACGACGCCAGCTGATCCAGCTGGTCCAAACTCACTCGATGATCCTAACGGCTTGAACATGATCTTCAACACATGGGCGGATCTTTGGGACTGGCCAAGCAAGTCGGCGGTTGCTGATCTGAAACAGTGGGTGCAGGAATTCGGTGCTGAAGTCGTACTTCATGCAATCAAAAAAGCCGCGCAGGCTGACGCCAAGCGGCCATACGGCTATGTAGCGGCAATCATGCGCGACTATCACCAGGCGGGCTACAAGAATCTGCAAGACGTTGAAGCCGCGGAACAAGCCCGGGTGAACAAACAGCAGCAGACTCAGGCTCAAAACTACGGCGGCAACCAATATGGTCGCGGCCGCCGTGCCAACGTGCAGGAAACCCTGCCATCTTGGGCCGAAACTGACTATGAGGCCAGCGATAGTCGGCAAAGCGACGAAACGGTTCAGGTGGAAAAAGATCGAGCACTAACGGCTGAACATCAGCTGGGACTTGCCATCAAGATGCACCGACAACTGTTCTACGGCGATCTGGAGACGGTTCGCAAGAACCTGTCGCAACCAGATGGCCACGGCTATATGTCAGAGAATGCGCCCAAGCTGTTTGAACAGTACCTGGCCCAGCAAGGTCAGGGCGCATAGAAAAAGGCCCACGTCGTAAACGTGGACCCAGGATGTTACTCAAAAAGTTTGTTTTTATTGGTTTGTGCATTTAGCGTATCGAAAACGAACCGTAAAATCAAGCTTTTGGCACGAATTTTCACAAGAAATTCAAGAACAAAGTCAGGAGATTGATATTTATGATGACCATGCAAAGTTTTAGCAAAACCGCACAACGCGAAGGCTTCACGACGGTACTGGACGCCAAGCTGGGGCTGATTCTGCTCAAGAAGGACGACGTGACGATCTGGGCGATTGATATCCATGAGGAGCATGTGGCCAGCCAAATGGCGCCGCTGGACGATCTCAACGAGGCCATCACGGCCGAGGATCTGGCCCAGGCACTGGCCGAGACCAGTCTGGTTGACCGCTACGCGGATATCTTTGACGTCTTTGCGCTGTACTAAGGGGGTGCGCTAAATGCAGGAACTGAAAAAACCAGAAGAGCAAACGCCGAGTCCGCTTTTTGAGCGCTACGGCAACTTCCAAATTCCAAGCGATCCAGAGCTGGTTGACTTTTATCAAGGCTTGAACGATGAGGAGCTGTTGCCGTTTGTCCGGCTGGAAACGGAGTACGTTAACATCGTGCAGGGCGCTCGGATCCAGTTGGGACAGGTCTTCCGTGAGGCTCAACAGCTGTTTTCACGGCGCGGCATGCGCTCAGATCGCGGCTATACGCAGATGACGTTTGAAAAATGGATCAAGGCCCATGGCCACACGAAAAGCACGTCATACCGGCTGATCCAGCTGGCTAACACCGTGGACAAGATTCAGGCTCAGGCCTTAGAAACCGGCGATGATGCCAACTTGATGATCGACAACTTTTTGTCGCTCAGTCAATCCGATCAACTGGCAATTGCCAAGGGGCAAGTCGATCAGCAGACCATTAGCATGGTTCTCAACGCTGATCCGAAGGCACGGAACAGTCCAACTTGGAAAAAGATGCTCAAGGAGCTGGACGACAACAAAACTGAAATGGCGGAACAGGCCAAGAAGCTGAAAGAACAGCAAGAGCAGATCAATCAACTGGCGCAACGCAATTCGGATCTGGAGCGGTCTCGGGCGGACACAACCGAACAGCTGTCGCTGGAAATGCAGGAAAAACGCCATTTGCAGATTCAGCTTGATGAGGCGCAGGCCCAAGAGCCAGAACGCGTTGAGGTACCACCAGACGATTACATTGAGCTAAAGGAGCGCAAGCTGGAGTTGGAAAGCCAACTGCAAGACACCAATGAAACGCTCAAGGCCGTCAAAAAAGAACTGCACGAAGCGCAGAATGCGGCTGAAAACAGCAAGTACACACAAGAGGATATCGATGATCTGCAAAGCCAGCTTCAAGCGCTGACCAAACAAAACAGCGAACTGACCAAGAAGCTGGAACAGCAGGCCACAAAGGTTGACAACAAGCAGGCGGCCTTCAAAGCCGTTTCATCATGGTCAACCGATATGCTGTCGGCGGTACCCAAAACACTGGACGTAATGGCGCTGGCCCAAGATGCGGAACAGCTGACGGCTGAAGAGCTACAACAGACCGATCTGCCAGCACTAGCCAACGCGCTAGAAGATAAGGCCAAGCAGATTCGAGAGCTGTTGCGCAACAATGAGCGGATTGTTGAAGGCGAGTATGACGAGGTGAAGGGGGACGGCTGATGATGTATGCCAAAGGCCAATACTTTAACGGCGATGGCGTTTCTACGGAGTATTTCTATCTGCGGATTCCTGACGATCGCTTGAGCGATTTTCAAGCCGCCGGTGCCAAGGTCCACAAAAAGGACTTCATGGTGCTGGCCTTTGATCAGGCTAACCGGCTCAGAGCCGTGATTGTCAAAGGGACGCCGGTTAAGGTACTCCCCAAAAATACCCGGCCGATCGGGGACTGCTTTGGAGTCCTGTACGGATCGGATGAGCTTCCGTTGACCAGAGTAGCTATGTCGCTATTGATTCCCAAGTCAGTCAAGGGACGTAAGATTGCAGAATTGGCGACGCTCTACCTGCCAAAGTCGCCGCATCAATTGCCAAAGTGAGGTGCGTCATGATCAGAAATGATGACTATCAGCGCCATAGCCGGGCATATTTCCGTGAGAAACGGCTTCAGGACACGATCAAGGGCCACTGGGGCAATGAAGAAGCCGCTGAAGAAAAATGCGTAGATCAGCAGAATATCGGCGATACGGCAATGTTACCGGTCGTGATCCTGATTCTGCTCGCGGCTGGCTGGGTCGCATTTGAAATTTTAAGGGGGCTGTCGTTATGAAATTTTGTTACGTCGTTTCGCGCAAAGAAGGCGCGGATATGGAACCAATTGCGGTCTTCAAACGGCTCAAGCCAGCCTTGAAGTACGTCTCGCAACAAGGTATGGAGCCTGAGGTCGCGAGGCAATCCAACGCCTATAAGGCTCTCCTTGAGCAAGGATGGGTCGTTGACTTTGTACCGGTAAAAGTTGCCGATCAGGCTACCAAGACTGTCATGGTCAAGGCTAAGCTCAGCATCGGCAAGGCAATTTTGAAGGAGTAGGACGATGACACAACGGATTTCCAGTGAAAAATGGGCCAAGATGGCCGACTATATTGACCAAAACATGGACGGATACGACTTGATCGAACGGCACGGCTACTGTCTGGGCGTCAAACTGCCGGACGTGGCCGCCTGGCTGGAGTTTACCGAGGCTAAGGGCACAATTGCCATCGATATCATGAATCACCCTGAAACGCCAATGGACGGCCAGATTCTGGAGTACTCCTACGGCTACAGTCTCGATGCGATTCCAACGATTCTGGACGTGGCCAACCGGTATCTGGTTGAATGCGGCGGCTTTGAGCAGGCCGTCTACCTGAAGAACCATGGCAAGCGCTTTGCCGACTACTACGATGACGAGATTCGCAAGCTGATCCCCAGCCGGGGCGGCGCAAACCGTACTTACGTCTACGTGGTCTACGAGATCTACTACGATGAGCAGGGCGATACCACCAAGGTTGCAAACTATGGCTTCATGCACAAGGCCGATGCCGAACGCTATCTGCAAAAACTTCAAGCTGATCAGCAGGAAGGGCGCTTTGCCTATCTGCGTGCCCAAAAGCTGTTCTTGAATGGCAAGGTTGACCGTAAGAATGCAACCAATATCTGGGTGGCGCCCGAAGAGCTTTGTACCAAGGCTTACAACTACGCACCGCAGGTTCCAATCGCCTTTAGCCAGTTCAAACGGGCAACCGACAAGGAAACGATGCAGTTTATCCAGAACGTTCAACAGATCGTCTTGGATCCGGATTCAATCAAGGGGAACGTCTCATGAGTACTGAAAAACAATACACGATGGCTGACGTATATAAGCAGGTCTACGAAGAAACCGGGATCCTGCCGGTCCACTGTCTCTGGCTGGACGATCAGAACATGGTCAAGGGCGAGATGCTTAAACGGGCACGGGAGACCAAACGCTTGATGATGCTGGCATTTGAAGAAGTTGACAAGGAACGAGGCGATCCAAAATGACGATTACCAACGGTCAGTACCTGGTACATAGCGGTCAGACGATCCGCTACAGCAACCATGGTCAGGAAAGTCTGCTGGTCGGTGAGATTACCGAAAACAGCAAGGACTACGATGTCGAACTCTTTTACGGTCCCAGTCGCCTGATCTTTTACCGGACGATCCGGTTGAAGAAACGGGCTGGCTGGCACCAGATCAACTCAGAAAGGACTTGAGATCACTCATGTACAGTGACAACCCAGCCAAGGAACAGCGTCGTCGTCGGATTACGTTAGGCATTATTGCGGTATTGATTATCGGCAGTGCGCTGTTTGGCTTTCACTTTTTCCATAGCTACCGCTTAACCAGCACCGCTGATCGGACCAAGCTGATGAACTCCAATGAGCCAGCGGTCGTGATGTTCTACTCCAGGACGTGCAAAGACTGTAAGCATGTGGCGGCCACGGTCCACAAGAATGACTACCAAAGCAGACTGGCCGATAACGTGGTCGGAATCGGCAACGCCTCAAATTACCGGCATACAGCCGTCTACATTGAGCTTCAAAACAGCCATGACAAGCAGTTGTTTGAGCAATACCACGTAACCTCAACGCCAACGTTCATGGTCTTTAAGAATGGTCAGCCGCAGCCAATCCAAACGGTCAACGGCCTGCCAGTCTACCAGTACAGCGGTACGAACAAGGCCAAGATCCAACAGCTCTATAAAAAGCTGAGTTTGAATTAATAACGGTCGGAAATCGTCAAAACGATGAATTAATCAAATCCAGATTTAAAAGTGGAAACGAGAAGTTAAAACGTTTTAAATTTAAAGGAGTAATCAATGCTTAATCAAAAAATATATGGCTTCCGCAAGGCGGCCAAATACATCAACCAAACCGGGATCCTGGAACAGACCTATACGGCCAAGATCATGAAGCAGTTGCGCGATGACGTCCGGCTGGTGCCTAAGATTCATCGGCGGCGCTATACGCAGGAACAGCTCGATATTTTCGTACAAGAAGTTAAGCCACGCTAAGCAAAAAGGAGACACAATCATGGACAACACGAAAAAAGACGCGGTATTGGCATTCAAGCTCACGGATCAGATCAAAAGCGATCTGGAAAAGGACGTGCTTGATGCAAACCACCTCAGCCACTACTGGACGACGCAGATGGACGGGACGGATCTGCTTAAGGCCTATTACCCACATCAGGCCCAATATGGCACGCCTTTGATGGCAGACGTTTTGGCTCTGCATCTGATCGGCTGGCTGACCAGTCAGGGGATCTACGCCACGCCACGGCGTATGAACCTGCGGACGCGGATCTCGCTCAGCGCACAACCGCTCGACGAAAAGCCAGACTGGCCGGTTGAATGGTTTGCACAACGCAATCAGGTCACGCTGGGCGACGATGCCAAGAAAATTGCCGAACAGATTTTGAAGAGCTACGAAGAGGAGATTGACGATATGGGATCCATTAAAACCAAGCAGGTAAGCGCCAGCGGCGAAGTAAAAGAATTCAAGACGGTTGAAAGCATCATGCCATTTTCAATCAGCGTGCATAACGATGGTTATGAGGGTGATGATGCAATCACCGATTTTATTATCGAGTGTGAAGACGGCAACGTTTTGTATTACATGGCGGTCGAAACTGAAGAAGGAACGACCTTCTTTAGCCAGCCGGAAAAGCTGAAAATTATGACCACCGGCAGTATTGAACGGGCCGAGTTGGCCAACATGCTTCGCTGGGTGGCTGATGAGCTTGAAGCCAAGAAGGGAGACGCTGACTAAATGCTGGATAAGCTGAAACGACTCCGGACGGCCTGGCAAAAGCAACTGGCCAAGATTTATGCCTGGCATACGGAACACACGATGCAACGCAAGCTGATCATTTCTGGCACGCTGGTAGCGATTATGGCGGCTTTGCTGATCGGTACGCAGACCGCACCCAAACAGTCACGATTTACCAACACACCACTTAATACGCAAGAGTCGTTTGGTCAAAACTCAAGCGCCACGATTGCGATGACGTCACGCAAATACAACGCCAAAAAACACTTCATGGTCGTCAAGTTTCAGGTGCAGGCCGGCGGTAGCCAAGTGATCAACCCACGGGCGATCAAACTGAGCGCCAGCACGCTGGAAAAACAAGATGCCAGCTATCAGGTTCTGCCTTTGGCCAACAACAACTACGTGATGGTGATCAGCAATCTTAAATCCGGCTATCAGGCCATTCAGATCGTGGCTGAAAACAAGAACCCAGATCTGACTCAGTTGCCAACGGCTGATGAAAACTTTGACGGATCAAGTTCCTCCTCATCGATTACCGAGTCCACAACGAACAGCACGCAGTCGAAGAACAAGTACAAGTTCATCATCAACGAAAGCAACAAGTTCGTGGACAACAAGATGGTCAAGCACACGCAAAAACAGTACGCGGTTGAGTCGCTGAATGAGTCGATCAAGAACCTGAACAAGGGGATCGAAAAGCAACAGAAAGCCATTAAGGCTTACAAGGCTCAGATCGCGGCTGACAAGGTTGGGATTGACCAAATGCAAAAGGATAGCCAGTACAAAGCAGACGCCAGTTCCAATGCCGATACGATCCGCAATGCGCAGGCCGATATCTCGACGCAACAGGCCAATATCAAACAAGCCAATAAAAATATCGCCAAGTACCAGGAACAGATCGAGCTTTACCAAAAGCAGATCCGTGATATCCAAAACGGCAACTACCGTTTCATCGCTTCCAAGAGTACTGACGAGTTGAAGTAAGATTTTGAATATTTGAAAGGGGGTTAGGCTCGGCAGATTTTGAGTCTGTCGAGCTTTAATTATGCAAAAATACCTGGTTTTAACTGATGGCAAAAGCAACCGCGCCGGTCTGGTTGTCTTAGGATCGGACCTAATCACTCCGGATATGATGATTCTACTGATTCATGGTATCTGTGCCACTTTTACTGAGCTTTATCACACACGGATGCCAATGGAAAATGCAGTCGTAACGCTGGCACGATTCTTCGATGTTTACGATCCGACTGATGAGGATTTAGGCAACGAAGCTGTCTCAATTGTTGAAGTGCTGAACAATGACGAGATGGCTGAATATGCGTCGCTAGATGGAGCCTATGAGACGATGAAATATGCTCAGCCAGTGTCGCAATTAGGCCTGCCAATGTACCTGAGTATTCGTTCCTATCTGAACGGCAATAAGGGTAAGGTAACCGAAGAGGATTTGACTAGGGCCTTGGCTAAGATCAAGGCAGAATGGGAGGAAATGTAACATGAGCTTTGAAACAATTCACGAAATTCGCAGCCGATTTTATATCAAGCATGAAGCCCCAGAAGCAATCGCCGACACGATCGATTATTCGGCCCTGCTAGAAGAATTTAAGGCGCTTGGGATTGTCTTTGATGATCGCGGCAATCTCAGCTGGCACGGTCAAAAAATCGGCGTTCTTAACAAGAGCTACGCGGTCAGTCTGCTTCGCAAGATGATGGTCCGGATCATCATTTCTCAGTTCATGGTCAGCGAACGCCTTGAAGTTTTTGATCCAATAGAACAGCTTCAGGTCGTCATGACGGTGATGAAAATCTCACCGGAAATTTTGGCAATCGACACTGATTTTCACACGCTGATCAGTCAGCTGGTTCATCAGACTTTCATGTTTAGCAAGGTCGATTCAAAAACCATTCGCCTTGAGTATGCTGGGCAAATTTTAGGCGAGTTCGTTAATCCATATTCAAGTCAGGCCACGCTGGCTGACACCGAATATGAAACCGTCGTGCAGATTTTAAATCTGCTGATTACTCCATTCATGCTGAAGAATTATCAGCCGTATGATGACGTTCAATTAAGTGAGGACGATGAGTGATGGATGATTTTCTTGAATGGATTCTTTTTCTATTATTTCCGATAGTTATGTCCATTTTCTCTAAATACCAAGATTATGAGCGTTTACGTTTAAAACATCTGGCTGAAGTTACGGAACGTAAAAAAATTGTAGATCGAAGGCGTCAACTGATGATCCAAAAATCATTGGACTCGATCATCGTTAGCGATAAAAGCCTTGCCAGAGAAGTAAATGATAATGAAGAAAAAAAGCAAGACTGAAATTCTAAAATTGTGCAAACTGAAATCAAAAAACGGCGACCATAAAAGTACGAAAATTAGCATAATCATCTGTAAATTTCCCCAAACCATACCCATTATTGAACGAAGCTGCACTTTACGATCTAAGTACACTGAAATCGTAAACATTACTGCCAACGTTTCTAATGAGATTAGCATTGTGTGATCAGGATCAAGATACAAAGCTTTTAGTAGTTGTTGAATCTGGGTTCTATCCCAAAACCTGTAGATTGCGACAAAGAAACTAATTATGAGCATTGGTTCAATTATCTAGGGTACGACTTCTGATATGTCTAAAAAATTTTTTAGATTATTAATAAAAATTCATAAGGAGACCTATACATGAATATATCTGAAAACATGAAAAATATTATCTGGCTGGTTGGTATGGGCCTCTATGTTTTGGTTGGTATCTATATATCAAATAGAGGATCAGCCGCAGGAAAAAAATTAGCAATTAAAGATTATTTTCTCGATACTCCGAGAAAAAGCCAATCGCCATACAAAGAAGGAACGGGTGGATTAACTATGTGGGATATTATTGAAGTTCATCTCATGGAACAAAATATGAAGCCGATTGAACTGGCGGAAAAAAAAGGCATCTCAGCTGAAACACTACGTGATTTAAAATCAGGCCGCTTGAAAGATCCGTCGTTTAAATTACTGGAAAAGATTGCTGATGTTTTACGGATCGATTTGAACGAGTTTCGTGGCTTGGATTAACGAAAGGAGAGTTGTTTAAATGAATGATATCGATTGGATGGTTACATTAGCTTTAGCAATCTTAATTGTGGCATGCGCCTGTGAGACGTACGTCCTGGCGAGAGTCTTAATCAATGACGATTTAAACAGAAATTCCGATAGAAAAAATAGAGATTTCTTTAATGCTGAATACGATCAAGCCTATCAGCAAGTACAAAAAATATACTTGGAAAAATTAGAACTCAAAGCTGAAACTGTTTGGCAACGGAACCAAAAACTAACCCAGGACTCAATTGCCTTCCTTAGTAGGAAACAAGGAAAGAAATGAGAGAACTAAGTTTAAAATTGCAAGAATAACGTCAATACCATTTGTAAATATTGAGAGACCAAAACAGGCCGCAAACCATAGCAGGGCAATCGATAATAGTAAGTTAACTTTGTTCAACAGATTAGCTTGAAAAAAGGTCAGTTCATCATTGCCTATCTTATCGGTCAGGCAGATTGTCGGGACCAGATAAAATTCAAAATAGATTGTTAACCGGAAAATATTTCGGATCGGAATTATGCGTAAAGTTGTGGGATTTATGTTGAGAGTTTCAAGGATTGAAACAAAACCTTCTCGATAAAACAAACTCGATAGATATATAAAAATGGTAACGATAAAAATAATTTGAGTCGCTTGGATTAATGTAGTCGAAGGTAGTAATAATTTTTTAGCTTTTTCAAAATTCATGAAAGGAGCCTCTTCCAATGGATACAGCAACAATGATACTTGTTTTAGCAGTAATAGCCATAAACGGGTACTGGGTACTAGACGCAATTTTAAGAATCAAAAAGAGCCTGGAAAACCAGGCGAAAAAGCTTGGTCGCGATCAAGCAATTAAAGATTATTTTCTCGATACTCCGAGAAAAAGTCAATCACCGTATAAAGAAGGAACAGGAGGACTAATCATGTGGGAAATCATTGAAGTTCATCTGATGGAGCAAAATATGAAGCCGATTGAGCTGGCAGAAAAAGCTGGCATTTCAACTGGAACGCTCAGTGATTTAAAGTCAGGCCGCTTGAAATATCCATCGTTCAATCTGCTGGAAAAGATTGCTGATGTATTGAATATCGATATGAATGAGTTTCGTGGTTTGAGCTAAAAATCGGTAGGCCGGTCGGCAACGGCTGGTCTATTTTTTTAGCAAAAAAAATAAGTCGGCTTATTTAGCCGACTTAGAATTCTTGGTTCTCGAAATATCATCATTTTTAGTTAATTCAGTAATGTTGCTCGTTAGTGTTCCAACCAAAGTTATAAAGGATCCTCCACCAAAAATTGATCCGATAACAGGATGATTTTTTAAGACTAGGTAAAACGATCCCGTCATAAATAGCAGACACAATAGAACCAGAAGGAGCATTGATCCCCACGCTAAATGACCACGACGTCTTTGCCTTGCAGTTTCAAGCTGTCTTCTGTGTCTTGATTCTTCCAATCCATTCTCTATGATTTTCTCAGCTGCGTTTGGGTAGAGCGCTTGATAGCCAGCTAATATTTTCGGATGTGGAATTGGCCCACTGTACATTTCCATTGTAGCGATTATATCGTGTTTTTGCTCATCAGAGATGGGGAGCTTTTTAACTTGATCAATAATCTCTTGATCATTTTGATCAACATTTTTCTTGATTTTTGCTTCAGCGAGTTCGCTATCTTGTCTTGCCAAATTGAATTAGCCCTCGTTTCATATCTTGTCCAACTTTCTCCCAATCAGCTGAGGTAAAACCGCCAGAAGTTTCAGCTGTCTGGCCTGCCTGATATTCCTCTTTGGTTTTACGAATAAAGGGAGAAGGCATTGTAATGTTGGTAATAGCTTTAATTGTTGAATTTAAAAAATTCATCATTTGTAAGCTCTCCTTTCATTCATGTCTTTACCAAATATGTTAAGAGAATAAAGCCCATTTTGCAATTTAGGAGCGATAATTTTTAGCAAAAAAATCAAGATGGCAGAACTTTGAAAATTCAAAAAATGGGGTAAGGTATCTGCAAAAACTTGAGGGCGCGGTACAGACGCGATCAGGAACTACAAAAGGACGCATTGCGGACTCGAAATAGGCGCAGACGAGAAAATTTGTGCGTCAGCCCGGATCCCCACCACTGGTGGGCCGCCAGCCTGCTGGTGGTAGATCCCCCTTATGCTCTTTAACCCTAAAATAATTATGAAAGGAGATTTTTATGGCATCTTCAAAAATGACAGTAAAAATCGACGCCACGATCTACGAAAAAATTTCAGCCGAGGCCAAGCGAAAACACCTCAGCAAAACTGAAATGTTGGAGTCAATTGCCGAAAAATATTTTCGTGATTCAGAGATCGAACATGGCAATGATGATTTAAAATCGATCGTCCGAAAGCAGAGCGAAAATATTGAGACCATTGCCGCGGATTTAGAGAAACTGGTCGCAGATTCTGCGATAAACAAAAACGTTATTGAGATGTTTTATCAAGAAATCACTGGTTCATATGATCCTGATGATTTAGAAGGCAACTTTTAAAAAATAGGAGTGAGTTTTAATAATGGAACTTCAAGATCATTTTTCCATTCGCTTGTATGACAAGACGATGTCTAACCTAAATTATCTGTTAGCGCAGTGGGACAAGAAGCCGTATTTGATTAAGAATGCGCCTGACAATCGGAGCGCTTTAATCAATATGTTATTGATCGACTACACCAACTTTTTAATTGAAGAACAGCGCCAAAATCCAAAGAAAAGTTACGATCAGATCGCAGTCGAGTTGAATTATTCCGAGTCCGAACATGAGACGATTAATCAGCTTCATAAGGAACATTTCCAGTTGCTGGATCGGATCAATGAAATGATTTATCTCGAGATGGCTAACGCTAAAAAATCAGGAGCAGTTAATCATCTGTATGAGCTTGAGTCAACGTATGAATTCGGTACGCCTGAGTGCAATCTTCGCAATAAATTACGGCAACAGGTCGCTGAAGATAACAAGCAACTCTTTATCAAAACGAAACAAAAAGATAAAAAACATTAAGAGGTGATCTGCATGACTGAGAATAAAATGACGGTTCGATTTTACAAGAAAACGTCAGCCCAGCTTGCGTACATTGAGAAGCTTTGGGAAAGTAATCCGATGCTTATTGATAAGATGCCGGGAACAAGAAACGCATTCGTTAATATGCTGTTGACCGACTATCTTTCCATCATCATTAAAAATCAGGATGGCAACAATAAAGTTACCTACGAAGAGCTGAAGAAAAAATTGATGTCGCCAAAAAATACGCAACTTGAGGAGCTAAAACGAAACCAATATCACTTAGAAGATCAGATCAATGCAATGTTCTATCTCCTGCTGATCAGCAACAAGGTTTTAGCTGAGAATGGTGGTCTCAAGGAACTTGAATCAATGTTTGAATTTGGAACGTCAGAGTACAAAATCTATCATGAGTTGATGAACCTGGTAGATGAAGATAATAAACGTCTTTTTGCTTCGGTACGGCAAAAAAACAAGCAAAAATAATCAAGGACGGGTGATTAAAATGCGGATCAAAAACAACAAGGACTTTTACCGAAAACTGCACGATCTTGAAGAAGATGAGGAGTGGTACAACAACGTTGGCAGAGAAAGCAGCCTAAACGTCTACATGGACGATGGTAATCCAAAAGCACCAGTCAAGGACGTCATCAAGGGCCGTCGGATTTTAAAAGAAATTCGGAAACAACTAGATGTCAAGCCGCAATCTTGGCGAACCGGTAGCAAGCGTGATGCAGTCCGTCTTGAAGTAACTTACTATGCTAATTTTGGCTTGAGTACAGCAGAAATTTCTGAGCTAATAGGGATTCCAGCCAGCACTTTGCGCCACAACTATCAGCCGTTTAAACCAGGAGAAACGATCAACAGTGACGTGAGAGTTGAGCTACGCGATGAGTGGGGCCGTCACGTTCAAAATTAGGTAAGGGTGGTGAGTAACTATGCCAATGACCAAAGAAGGCAATCGATCACCAGATATCATCTATTCCCAAACGTTTCACGTGGCGCAGGCAAAATATCTGGGCTATACAGAGCGCAAAAATGCAATCAATCCAGAACATGATTTTGAGCTGGAAAACAATCCGCGCAACGATCCAATTCAAATCGATCCAGACGAAAAATTTGCTGGCTATATTGGCTACATGGACCGAAAAGCCGCCACGAAACTTGAGTATGGTGTGGATGAGCATCGTTATCCAACATTCACTCGTGAGAGCCTAAATATTGACGACAAACAACACCAGCACCTGCTTGATGATCTGAATTTAGCGCAAAAAAATAAGACCATGCTGTGGGCAGGCGTGGTCTCATTTAGTCCAGAATTTATTCGTGAGACGGGGTTGTATGATGAGAAAACCAAAACGGTTAATCAACGGGCCATCAAGCTGGCAATCCAAAGAGCAATGCCTGACTTTTTAGCTTCTGAAGAGCTGGATAATGATCAGACCTTTTGGTGGGGTGACGTGCATCTAAATACCGATCATGTTCATGTCCATTTGGCGATCAGTCAGCGTGAGAATACTCGACCATTGAAAAATGGTGAGCCGGTAGGTATGTTTCATACCAAGTCACTTCGGAAACTCAAAACCATTGTCCATCAGGAACTGACCAAACCACAAAATCGCGAGTACGATATTGGGCTGGATAAAGAAATTGCTCGTATCCGTAAAAATATGGTTGAAAACGTCCAGTGGCTGGCCCGTCATGACAACTATCAGCAGAAGATGCTGCGCGATATTTACTGGTTATTGCCCCAATACCGTGATAAACGTAAGTGGCGGTCTAGCAACCATAGTCAGGGATTTAAAAAGTCGCATGAGCTGACTGACAAGCTGGTTGACGATCTGCTCAATAGCCAGCTGGCTGATGATTACCAAAAATTCAGGCAAGCAGTCCACGAAAAGGATCTTCAAAGCCGTAAAAAATATGGCCAGCATATCAAAGATACGGAAAAGCGTTGTGATAAAGCTTTACGTGATTTCTTGGCTAATCGGATCTACGATTACCTGCGTGAGATTGATCAAGAGCAGGAGCATAATAACCATCAGGTATTGGAAAAAATTGCCGCGCAAGGGGTGGACGAAAACAAACGCTTGCTTGAGATAGAAAAACTACAGCTGGCCAAGTTAAATCCATCGTCGAAAGAAGCACAAGCGTTACGCAAGCGGTTGGGCTTGCGACGACTTTATCTGCGCCAGGTTAATCTAACAGCTCGGGCCGATGCCATTAATGCTCAGCTTTCTCAGATTGAAAAATTGGACGACAAGTCACCAGCTAAGGAGTATTTCGTTAAGGTTTTGAAAGAACAGCGTGAACTGGTCACACTCAAAAAGATGCCTAAGTCTGAGCGAGAGCGACGTGGTTTGACAAACCATTATCGTGAGCTTTCTAGACGCTACGTTGATGTAAAAAAGCTGCTAATTCAATCAGCAACTCCGGCTGTTGTCGAGGCCCGGATCTACCAGCTTGCTCAAGAAGCAAATGTTATTTCTAAATATCCGGACTCACCAACGGTTCAGCTGATGATTCTTGATCACCACAAGGCTGATAGTATACAGAACACGATTAATCATTATCAGACACAACAAGAAATCTTAAAGCTGAAACGGCAGATCTATCTAAACAATCGCCACCATAATCGGGATTTTGAAAAGCGAAATGCTGTTAATCGTCCGCTCTTTAAGGAACTTAAACATAAGTATATAATCCTAGAAGATGGAAACCGGCATGATAAAATGAACGTCAATCGTAAGGAATATCTTGACCAAGCCAGGAAAGATGCGCAGTGGAAGGTCCAGACTAAACGAGGCGGCTTGCGGATCTTGAGCGGGTTTGATCAGTTACTAACCGGTCTACAACGAGATGGCCGTCGCGAGATGAACGCAATGCGTAAGCATCTGGACGGTGAGGACGAGATTGACCGTGCTGATCGCGAAGAAGAACGTGAATCACGCGAGATTTAAAGGATGGCAACATGGCCAAGGATAAAAGTGAAATTAAAAAGGCGCTGACCAAAGCAGTCAACGCCCATGCTTAATTTAAGTTTTGTGTTATAATACCAATAGAAAAAGCAAGGCCGCTTTAAAGGTGGTAGCTTTGGTTACAGAACAGTTTAAAACCGCTCGCTTCCTCGGCTAAAGTTTGCGAACGGTTTTCTTATTTTCGGGTGTTGTTAATGTATGTCAGCAACGCTAAGAGAAACGTGCCAAACATCAGCATTAACGATAGCGTTTGAAAGACGCTCACCGTAGGCTTTTCTCCTTCCTTCGGATTTGTCGTGCATACGCACCACCACCTAACGTTGGAAATCAGCCACCGTCCATAAAACTTCCTTGCTGAATCATTATAACAAAGAAAGATCGGTATCTAAAAATGATGCCGGTCTTTTTTAGTATTTAAAAAATAGCTTTTAAATATATTTTTGCTATTCTTCTACTATTTAAATATTAAAGATATATGCAAAAGATACATAACAAATATATAAAATAATTTAGAGGTAAAAGCGGTCAACTACGCACCGAATTTATTCGGTGCGTAGTTGACACAATATAAAGCGACCGTTCAAGGCGCTTTTTTTATGGCGAAAGTTGCGTGTTTATTAAATATAAAGAAGATTAGTCTATAGCTTTTAATTTGGGGGCCGTGATATGGAAAATTACGATCTTGGCCTGATTACCAGCTTGGAGCATGGTATGGCCAGTGGGATCATCTTAGGCACGCAGGAGCCATTTAGCATCAAGATTAAGCCCAATGCGGCTGGGTCATTGTCGATGTACATGGTTGTGGCCATCAATGATGATCATACCGATTTCGTTTATCAAGATTAGAAAAAGGAGCGGATAAAAATGTCAGCAAACGTTAAGAAGCAACCGATCAGTCAAGAATATTTTGAGTCAAAGATGCTTGAATTCTATGACGACTGTAATGTTACTCGTGAACAGGCCATGAAGATTTTTGCCTTATGCAAGGATATGATCCCGTTAATGCTGTTAGGAACGCCGGAAACGGTCGCCCGGGTCTGCTATCGAGAAGTCACCGGCGAGAAGCTGTAGGGGGCGATTTAATGCCGTACGTACTCTTGTATCAAGCCCATAATAACAATCAATGGTTTTGGACGGCAGACCAGAAATTCACGTCAAAAAAAGATCAAGAGTTGATGACCTGGCAATCCTTAACTGGGTTGTATCAGGATTTTGATAGTCTCAAACAGGACTACCCAACGCGGTTTGGGGCTAAACGCGCAGATGGCTTCTTTGCTCTTAATCTGCAAGATCGGCAAACTCTACCGTTATCAGTTAAGCCAGATCCGGATCCAAAACCGATGCAAGCGGCCAGCCGTTATGTAATTACGGTTAAACAGGGGGCTGACCTGTACTACTTCCGTAAATCTACGAAAACTTTTGTCAAAAGTGCAAATGCAAATGCTTCAATCTGGGAAGAGCTGAATGCACCGATTGAACTGGCTGAAAAGATTCTCCAGACTAAGACAATCTGGAACAAGCATAAGAAGTGTGATCCATCAACGCTACGGATCTATGATTTAACCATGGGCGTTTTTGTCTGGGATCCTGCAACTACAGATCAGCATGCTCTACAGGCTAACTCTTTATACCGAACTGTTCGGCGACGGATTGCAAGACACCTGGCAAGTAGTCCACGTCTTGATGCCAAAACGGCGGTTAAGCATAATTTACCAACTATTGACCTGGATCTGGAACAAATGCTGACGGCCTTGGGTATATTAATAGATAGTCTTCAACAAAAGCCCTCAGTCGATCATGTGTTAAGCTACTACGACAAAAGCGTGACGCAGGATCTTTTACATACAATTGAGTTAACCGACACTGAAATGCTGGACGCTTCAAAAATGGTAGCGTTAATTAAGGAGACGCGCGTAAAGTGGCGTGAAATTAAGGACTTGAGTATCTTTTTAACAGCGCTGGTTAATTCTTTTGATGTTACAAAATTCCTAACGGCATTAGAAACTAACCCGTCATATGGCAGCAGTTATTCCTTTAAGGATAAGGACATGGCTGATATAGTTATGGGTATCATCAAACAATAAGAAGGTGAACGGATTTGAAAAAGCAACTCCGAAAAAGATTTGAATTCGCTGGTGATGTTCCAGTTGATCTATATCTAAAACGTCTAAACTCATTAACGCCTGAACAGTTGTTAGACTTAAAACTAAGAACGGAGTCTAAAAAAAGAAATATTGACCTTACTCAAAAGATATACTGGGGCGTAATCGGTAGTTTAACCGTGGGCTTACTTTCAACCTTGATATTTTCAATTCGTTCTGTTTCGCAAACATATCCTTATAAACTGGATAATCTAATTGGGAATGCCATCTTGCTGGTGCTAGGCTATTTGATTATGGCTATTACAATACAGATATTAATTCAGCATAGCCATAATAATATCTATAACCATCTGGAACTGATCAAAAAAATTATTCATGAAAAGGAGCTTTAAATGAAGTCGCGGTTTCATGATTGGGGAAAAGTCAGCTGTTTCTTGTTGTATTCAATAATTTCAGCTATCTATTGTCATAAATTAATAGGTCTGAATTCAGATTTCTATTGAATTGAGGTGATCAAATGTTAATCCTACAAGGCCACTTTACTTAAAATTATGCTGGATGAAATAAAACCTTGCAAAAGCAGGGCTTTTTTGTTGGCCAAAGATTGAAATCCGTCAGCTCGCCTTAAATTAGAGATAAATCCAAAAGGTGGTGAGAAGATGCTTAATCCAATCGGCTTGTCGATGCAGGAGATGGGACGCGTAATGGCCAGTCCGGCAACGATGGACCAGGGTATCTATCTGGCTCACGATCTCGATAGCAACCAGTATTTCGTACTGGATCGGTTGAATAACAGTGATCAACAGCCATTTGAATTTGAAACGTTTGATGAAGCATATTCTTTTGCAAAAATAAGGGAGCGAACGACGATGGAAAAGCAACAAGAAAAAAAGGTGTCGCCAGCCGAGATTGAACGGTTTGCAACCAGTCGTAAGTCACAACAGATCTTAAAAGACGGGACTAAGGATATTGATTCCATGGAACAATTGGTTAATCAGGTCAGTCCCGTAATCAGCTATGGTCGGGTCAATAGTCTCTTGCTCTCACAATCGCATGGTGAGCAGGACTTTATGACCAAACAGGCATGGACGCGTAATCAAGGTTTGCAGGACGTTAATTTTGATCAGCTTAATGGGGTCAAGGTATTCGTACCAAACCCTAAACAGCAGGGTCAACCGGTTACATTTGGCGTTGGCAAGATGTACTCAGTTACTGAACTGGCAGCGAAATATCCGGATAAAAGTCCTCAAATTCAAGCAATGACGGCCCAGCGCAATCTGATGAAGCAGGCACCGCAAAATGAGCGTTTGGGTGCGATGGTTGGTGCCCTGCGTGAGTTGCAGGTGCCAAAGCCAGCGTGGGTCTGGTCAAAAAATCAGATTCATGCCATTCAAACGCATATGTCACGGCATATGGCCTTTGCCAGTGCCGGGCTGACTGATACGCCATTTCATTTCAATCAGACTGAACGGCAGGTAATGGCCAACTTGAAGCCGGATGAACTGAAGGAAATGTTTTCCAAGTCCATGGGGCTGGCCAGCAAGATCAGCCGGACGGCTAATCGGCAACTTTATCAAATGAAAAACCAGCAACGGACAATGAGCCAGTCAGTCCAGACTAAGCAAAAGGAGCGTTGACCATGGCAGAAGAGACTAAATACGTGTTTACTAGAGGTAGTGATGTCATCGGCTATACCGAAGCTGAACTGATCCAGGGTGCCAGCAAGTACGGCCTGACCGGCAATGCCAAAGAAGATATTTTAGCCGAAGCTGGCAAGGTCCTGACTGAGGATCCGGATATCAAGCTGGCTTATCAGCTTAAACCATTACGCCGCTTGGAAAAAATCGGCCAAGATAACTGGACTCTGATGAACGTGGTTGATCTAAAGGGACAGAATCTGCCAGGATTTGAAGGCGAGGATAAGGCTATTGAGATTATGGGCGAGTTTGGTATGCCAGGCGACTCGCATATATTGATGCACTATGGTCAAGATACGTTAGAGATGCTCAAGGGCTTTGACGACTTTCAAGAAGACGGTTGGCAACAGGCCTTTGATAAAGCCCTTGAGAAGGCGCCAGCCAAAGCCAAGTCTGGCGAGGAACTGGAACTGCCAAGAATCACGCCTGATGAGGTCAGTCAGGTGGTCTATGAGCCGGAACGATCTGACGAGAAGCAAGATCGTGATGATCAGCGAAAGCTATCACAAGCAAAAGCCGTTTTACAAAGCGATTACGTACAGGATCAAGTCAATGAGCAGGCGGTTAAGTTCCTGGATAATCCGAAAGTACCAATCGACAAACGGGTGGCCTTGGCCGAACGGATTGTTGAGACCCATCAGCGCAGCCAAAAACCGGCAAAGAGTTTTACCAAGCCGCGCAAACCAGCGCGATCACGATAGAAATTGAGAACCGTTGCTCAACAGTAATGGTTCTTTCTTACTTCGTGCCAAACTTGGGACGAAGTTGGCTGATGATTGATCCTGGCCAAAAACGAGTAGGATTATTTGAAAACGTGAAAGGCGGATTATAACAAATGGCAGAACTAAAAAACTTACGGTCATTCCTGCAATACTGGGATCAAAAAGCCAATTTTTATGATGAGCAGGTCGATGTTTACAGCAAACTGACTGGGACAATTATCCATGACTGGGTTTACGACTACACCAAAGATGGCGATCTCAGCGTAGCTAATGGCGACTTGGATTGTCGATGGCCCGGCAACTGATGAGCAAAAACTGGCGGCTTTTGATCAATGGCTGGGTTTCAACACCACTGAAGATGCAATTGTTCCGGCAATTGAATATTACTTAAACGAACACCATGATGAAATTGAACAAGAAATTCAAAATCAAGAGCTAACACTAGAAAACGTCGATCACGTTAAGCTCTACAAGTTAGGCAAGGAACGGCCGGTTACGGCACACAAGCCAGTTATCAAGAAAAAAGCGAAGGAACGCTAAGTATTATAAAATATCTTATGGATATCTTTGATATAGCTATTTGATATCAAAGATGTTATCATGGTTAATGACCAAACCGAGGTCATATCCATAACTTCACACACTAATACGGATATCCTCCCAAGCGCTAACCAGTTAGCTGGTTGGCGTTATTTTTTTAATAAAAATAGATTTTAGCTATATTGAGTATAGCTATTGAATATTCAATGCGATATTATGGTTATAGACCAAGCATGGTTGTTAATCATAAATACCCATCAATAGAATTGATACGTCAACTGGATTAGCCAGTTGACGCTTTTTATTGGTAATTATGTTATTTTTGGTATTAAAATGATACGAGAAATAACAATTGAAGAAGGAGTAAGCCAAATGCTAAAAACGATCAGCAAAATACAAACGGTTGAAGTCGGTCTCCGTAGGGATTTTGGCTATAGCCTGTTTCAACGCAAGGATATTGAAGCAGCCAAATATGGCGTATCAGATGCCGAAATGACGACAATATTGAGCCGGTTGCGACAACAAGACAAGCTGGCTGATTTTGGCGTGGCTGGCCTTTACCAGTTTATTCAGTGGACTTATGATTTGGGCTTTCCCCTTGAAGAAATGGCAGGACCTGAAGAGGTGACAAATTTCCTATATCTTGATGGTGATAGCGGATATTACTATGGGAATGATCTCTTACTTTATCTAGGTCTGAGTGATCAAGTATCACAAATGAAGACTATCGCTTCTAACAATGTTAGTAGAAAACAATTTAAGAAAATTTGTAATGCAGATTTGATGGTCAAGCCAGCGCTAACAAAAGTAACTGTAGAAAATAAGCGCTTTCTCCAAGCGGTTGATACAGTTTTGACTCCAGGAATGTTGTCAGTGGAAGGTTACACGGCAGAAGATGTAGTTAAACGGTTGGCCGAGTATGCTTTGAGTGATGGATTTTCTGTTGAAAAGGCTAAAGAGATAATTTTTAGCCTATCCCCGAAATCCATTAAAATACTTTTGGTAAAGGGATTCTACGATGAAATATTTAAGTGAGGAACCATTTTTCAACCGATTAGTTAAGCAAACAGCTAGATACTACGATATGTGGCCAGACGAAATTATAAAAGATTATTTTATGATGATGGCGCTAAAAGCTGTTGTTAAAGAAGATCCTAATTTAGTAATGAAAGGAGGAACGTCATTATCTAAGGCCTATAATATTATTAAGCGTTTTTCTGAAGATATTGATATTGCGGTTAGTTTAAATGAAAAATATTCTCTATCTAAAAGTAAACTCAATAGAGACAAGTATCGTAGTGTTTCAAGAGGGTTAACGGCAACTGGATTAGATTTTGATGCTGCAGATCCAAATTTTGGGATTAGCGAAAGACGAAATATGAATGCTATTGCATTAAAGATACCTGTTAAACTAACTCAAACGTCTTTATTGGACTATGTGAAGATTGAAGAAGAAACATTCTCTCCAGCATTTCCGATTGAAAAGCGAGAGGTACAATCCTATTTGGGCAGGTTTATTCAAGAAAAAGCAAAGGATCATAGTGAAATGCTTGAACGTTACCCAGAATTAAGTAGCTTTTCCGTCCTAGTACAACGTCCAGAGCGCACAATGATTGATAAGCTGATGGCCATTGCTGATGACTATCTTCGAGGGCGCCTAAATCTGGATGCTAGAAAAACAGCAGTACGTAGTAGGGAATCTTTATGATATATCAAAAATAAATAAGTATCTTGATAGAACTGATTACGATTGGTCAAAGTTTCCAAAGCTATTCTCAGCAGTACGTCGTGAACGGTTTTTGGGTGACCAGAAAACAGCAATATCAGCGGATCCTAAGTATAATGTCGGAAAATTAATTGAATTTGCTCTCAAGGATAAGAAATCAAAGATACATTATTACAGCAGGTTGCATCTTTAATAAGACAACCTAATTTTAGAGTATTGTGGGTAAAACAGCCTGAATACCTATATGCTACCAAGAAACATGATCAGCATTTTTTAACAAAGAAAAAAGGGCGTGAGCGATAATTGAAGCAAGTTGTTAAAGCTTCGGATGAGGTCGAAGAGATGATTAAACAGCTTTTTGATGAGAATCGAGAATTGATGGAACGACTTAAAAACAAATAATCTGAATCGCAAACATTAAGTGTCAGTTGACTGTTGCAACTAGCGCTTTTTTAACTTCGTGCCACGTTTGGGACGAAGTTGGCCAAAGATTGAATTTGCACGATTCGCTTTATCGTAAAGACAACAAATTACGATGAGGTGATAATGATGGCTGAAGAACTGACAAATCCGCTGACCAGCCTGCTGAAGCATAAATACGGTATCAAGTCGCCTAGCACGACGCTACGCTTTACGGAAAAAGACACGCTGATTACCAGGTGGCGCAAGACGGCCCAGTTTATCTTTAAGAATGGCGACTGGTCGGATCAAGACTATAAAGATGCAATCTTAACCTATTATGCAGAACACCCAGCTCCCGGTGAATACGTGGAGGATAGAAGTCCCTATGTTTATAAGCAAGGTGAGCGTAGTAATCTACATTTTGTTGAAGATCATATTGAACGGATTAAAAATGCGGTAGCTCGCGATACAAAAGACAAGTCAACACCAGAAGACCTGGAGATCTATCAAGTCGGCTTCCGAGGAAACGGCGCCCCGGAATACTTTGTGATTGATCAAGCCAATCATTTGACGTCCAAACAAGGGGAGAGCTACAAATTTAGAAATGATCCAGAGGTTGGCTCTTGGAAACTTGGCAATGCTAATCTGACAATCGGCTATGCCAAACTGCACAATGATGTCTTAGCTGAGTTTGACAAGCGTAATGATTTTGATTCGGATAAGGAAAAAGCGATGGTACGCGCAATTGTCGGGAAACGACTGGCAATGCTGGCTAAACCGCAGTACGCAAAAGAATTTCCGTCATGGTTTAAAACTACGAAGTTTGGCGACTGGACGCATGAAGAGTATCTGGCGCGGACGGAGCAGGATCCACGTTTTGATGACAAGAACCGCCGGGTCTATGTTCAAAAGACACCATTGGGGAATATCACGCACTCATTATCAGAGGAGCGATGGCACGATGCGCGCATCTCAAATCAAGCAATCAACTTTTTGAATGACTACCTGAACGACACCTATAACGTAGTAATTGAACAGCGCTATGAACGGGATCTGGATAAGCAGACTCACGCGCGGGCCTGGGAACAAAAAAAGCAGATCAATAAAGAAACGCAAGTGATGATGGATCAGACGCAGCTGAAAAAGTATTTCTCATCGGTAGAGTTGGATAACGATGTTGACCTTGAATTGTATAAGCGGTTATCACCGGAGATGATGAATCTGCTTGAGCTTCTGCCAGCTGGCAATGACAAGCCAATTTTACGGCTCCGTAAGCTGGGTAATCATAAGGCGAAGGGTATGTATGTGCCATCTAAAAATACGCTGGTCGTTGACTTCCGGCGGCCAGGCGAAATCTATCAGGGTATGGCAAAAGATACCGGTTCGGCTGGTTATACCTCGTTTATCCACGAGTATGGTCACTACCTGGATCGGCACTTGGTACCAGGCGAAAAGCCATTGTCCCTGCAACCAGAGTTTCGTAAGATTCTGCAAGCCTATCAGCGTAACGTTGATGAGAAATTCCCTAATACGCCACTGGCTAAAAAGAAGAGCTACTTCACCACGCCGACTGAGGTTTTCGCTCGGGCGTTTGAACTTTACGCCAATCAAGCTGGCTTGCAGTCGAACCTGATTGGCACGTCCAAGTCCTATCATGGTTTAGAGTATCGGTGTTTTGATATGGCAACCTACCAAGAGGTGAAAGCCTACTTTGACAAACTGCCTAAGTTTGAGACTCTAGCCAAAGACTTAAATCAGGATCTGACCAAGGATCTGGATCTGAAGCCAGGGTCGGAACCAAAACAGGTGGCTGAGTTTAAATCCGAGGCCGTTAAGCCAAAGAAGAAGGCTGAAGAAAAACATTCAACGCCACAACCGGCCAAACCGGCTGCTAAACCGGCACCAGCCGAGGAAAAAGAAGCACCAAAAACAGCAGAGCCTAAAAAAGCGGCTGAAGATAAACAACCTGAAGAGTCACCGCAACAACCGACTACGCAGGCACAAAATAAGGCCGATGCAGTCAAGCCCGAAGCTGGCCATTCCGATCAGTTAGATCTGTTTGCTCCTAAGGCATCGGCAGACAATGAGCCTGTGCCAAGCGATCCACGCCACAATAGCGAAGAGCTGAGAAACTACGATCGCTTGAAAGAGTTTGCCGTTGATATCCTGGAAAAATGGACCAGAACGCCAGAACGGCTGGAAAAACTGATTGATGCCACGGGATCACGCCTGTTGGAAAACAATCCAAATCGGGTGATTGAATTTGATCAATGGCAGACTGACCGCTTGCCACGCTTGGTATCAGGTTATGAGCTGTCTAAGGCAGGCGTTAATGCGTACAAGTATCAAGTCCAAACGGTTCAAGGTTTTGCCAAGGAACCATTGCAGGCTTGGGAGTCTACTCGCCTGTACAATCTGGACAATCTAATGGAGCAGGCCAAGAAACGCGATACGCTTGGCGACTACCAGCGCTTAAAGACCGTTGAAGATCACAATCGGCAAAAAGAATTGGCTGAACTGTCTTCTAAAGTCCTGAGTGAAAAGCTGGAACAAAGCGGTATTCCCGATCCAAACGATCAATCACTCAAGCCGGTAGTACGGATGGTGGCCCGGATTACTCGTCACGAGTTGACCGATGCCTTGACCAACGAAAAACAGGAGCCGTTTAAATTTACGGCTGAAGAACGTGAATTGCTGAAGCAGACGCCGCCAGAAAAAATGAAGGGGATATATTTGTCCTCGACAAAATCTACCCAGACGTTTTACAATCGAATTGCGAAAAAACCATCACTCGCACCAAAGCGAAACATTAACAAGCCAAAAGGCAAAGAGAGGTAGTTACATGAACACTCCTGTAAACACGCCATCACTGGATCTGGTAACCATTGAGGCAATTAACGGTACGATGGCCACGGTACAGATTATCGGTTTGGACAACAAGTTTGAAGCCATTATTCCGGATGGGGCTGACGTCAAGGTCGGTGTGATCTATAGTATTGCGATGGACTATAAACACTTAATTGTTGGCGATAACGTGCCTGATGAGGAGCGCGAAGAAGCGGACCGGCTCAACCGCTTGAAAGCCGATAACCTAGCTGAGATCGAACGTGTCGCTGAAGAATTTGAGCGGCACGAAGAAAAGGATTGACTTATATCCATCAGCCTAGTTAAACTTGTACTTTGGATGAAAGGGGAATGTACCATGTATGATGTCTTTCAAATCGTTAATTGGCTACGAGTAAAAAATTATGCTGATATGCGTCAAAATCCTAACGTTGAAGAGCTTACCCAAATGAAGGCGATGAAGCTGTTATATTACATTCAAGCAGCTAATCTTGTACTAACGGGGAACCGTCTCTTTGATAATGACCTGGTTGCATGGAAATATGGTCCAGTTGTAGTTGAGGTTCATAATAAATATGTTCACCAGCGTGAGATTGTTGAAAAAATTGATGATGAAGCTCTAAAAGATTACCGGATTTTAGAAGCTGATCAACAAACTGCCGATATCCTAAACAGCATTTATGATATCTATGGTCATAGTTCTGCTTATGACTTGATGCGTCAAACGCATAAGGAAAAGCCGTGGCAGGAAACGCCACAGAGTAGTGTTATCAGCGACGAAAAGATCAAGGAATTCTACAGCGGAGTTTTTGAATTTGAAAATTAAAAATCAATTCTCTGGTCCCGAGTTTCCTGGGAACCCAAAGATTGAACGGCATCATGCAGACCGCTTTGCCTTCAATCTTTCTTTTTTAACTCGGGATAAGAAATACAATCTGGAACAGACAAAAACAATTAACAAGCAGGTTAGGCTGAAACTTCTTGAACGAATGTATCAGCTGTCGCAACAAGATATCGTCGGGGTAATGAATTTACGAAAAGAGCAAGGGCTTGAGCAGATTCCCGAAACGCAGACCAGTGTTTCAATCAATCCTGAGTTCAAAGCATCAAAACGCTACGACGAGTGTAACGGTGATGATTTCTGGGTGTTTCGTTTAGGAAAACATGGCCGGGTTCTTGGGAAAATTAATAACAACATCTTCTATATCTTGAGCATCGATGCAACCTTTGATCAATATGATCACGGATCATAATCAATTTTGGATAACCCAAGGGGACAGTAACATGACCTATCAAAAGGATTACACTACTACTTACACAATCAATGGCCGTGAATACGAAATTACCGCCCCTGCACTCTTCTATAGTGACACTGATGAAATTATTTCTGATGTAGAACTAGACGATCAGGCGGCCGAGATAGCTCGTCAGAAGTATCGTGATGATATGGGACTAATTGGGCCTGATGAATTAAAGGCGTATCGTAAAAAAACAGGACTGACTCAACAAGAACTAGCTGATTTGGTAGGAATTAGCCATAACGTAATTACTTTATATAAGGCAGGCGCCTTTCCTACCCAAGAAAATAATCGACGTTTAAAAGCGGTAATGGGTAATTTCTAGAAAGGGCTGATTTGTATGACTACTTGGCACGAGGTTGAACCCAGGCTGGCAATTGACCCTACTGAGAAAGATGCCATCAAAACACTGGCCTTTCTCCATGCCGAACGGATCAAACATGGTATCTCGCTAGAGATGCTGGCCAAGCGGCTTGATATAAGTCAGATTGAGGATTTAATGTCAATTCCCAGTCAGGCTGTCCTGGATCAGTATGCTGAAGGCTTGGGGATTACACTCAAATAGCAAAAAAAGAAGCACCTTCCTGACTGATTCTGGAGAGTGCTTTTTGATTAGTAGGAGCGCAGGTTTTCGTTTCTTTGTGGTTCGCCCCAATCTAACTCATGGTCGCGAACTCCATCATCTTGCCAGTCAGCAAATGGGTCATGATAGTGGCTGGTGTGTTCTGATCTTGTGTTGGCATATGTAACACCTCGATTTATACTAAGAGCTGTAGAAAAATACAATCTAGAAAGCAAGCAGGTAAATAGATGACTAACTCAACTCAACTCAACTCAACTCAACTCAACTCAACTCAACTCAACTCAACTCACTGATTATGTAAATCAGCGCTTTTTTGTCAAGCGATTTTTCGAGGATTCACTGACTTTTTCGGTTAGTGGGTCCTTTTTTTGCTGTTTGTGAGACCTCTTTGAAAGAAGGTGTCTCACTTGGCTAAAAAAGAAGTAAAAACCGATTTGTGGGTTGCTACTCAGCTAAAGGACGCTGGAATTGATTTTGATGCGCAAGGATCCAACATCAAAGAGATTGATGAAGCCTTAAAGACGGCTTCAAAACGCAGCACGGGTCAGGCTGGCTATCCGGAATACGTTGCCGTTATCAAAGACTTTGTGCTGGTGGTTGAGGATAAGGCTAATTTGGATAAGCAAAAGTACCTAGATGATAACGGAGTACTGGCAACGGACGTTAAGTCTATAACCGATTATGCAGTTAATGGTGCTTACTTTTATGCCAAGCACATCGCGCAAAACAGTCCATTCAAGAAGGTCTTTGCCGTTGGGGTTTCCGGCGATGAGAAGCACCATAAGATTACGCCACTGTATGTCGATGATCGTGAAGGCTACAAAGAATTACCAGATCTAGAATCATTTGTATCGTTCTCACTAGATAACATACACGAATACTACACGCGCTATGTTCTAGAGGAACAAACGGACGTTGAGAAGACGACGGCTCAAATTCTAAAGGACGCGGCGGAGCTACATGAGTATCTACGCACTTATGGTACGCTAAAAGACCAAGACAAACCGCTGGTAGTTGCAGGGATCCTGTTAGCACTCGATGAAATTGAATATGACGGTTTCAGTATTGATAGTCTGGCTGGTGATCAAACACCAGGCATGCGCGATGGCGACAAGCTAATGACTGCAATCAGAGGACGACTGACCCGTTCCAATGTTGGCCCCGATGCCAAGAAGGATAAGCTGTTGGCTGAATTTTCAATTCTTCAGACCAGCTTCCGCCTAAACGAAGTCAATGCAGCGCTAGGGAAAACACCATTGAAGTTTTATACTGAGTTTCTCTATGAACGTGTCTTTAAGAGTATTAAGTATCAAAAAACCAGCGAAGACTTTATTGGCCGGTTCTATGGAGAATTCATGAGCTATTCTGGCGGTGATGGCCAAACGCTGGGGATTATTTTGACACCACGTCATATTACGGATTTGATGTGTGACCTGACCGATATTAAGGTTGATGATATAGTTTTAGATCCAACTTGCGGTACAGGTGGGTTCTTGATTTCGGCAATGCACCGGATGTTGACAATGGCAGATAACGAGCAACAGCGAAAGAACATTAAGAAGAAACAGCTTCATGGATTTGAACTGCAAAGCAATATGTTTGCGGTAGCTTGCACTAACATGATTTTACGGCGTGATGGCAACAGCAATCTTGAATGCTGCGACTTTCTCGCTAAAAATCCGGCAAAGGTCCAGCTAAAGGGAGCAACGGTCGGCTTAATGAATCCGCCATACTCACAAGGAACCAAGGCGGATCCGTCACAATATGAGCTTTCGTTTATTGAGCATTTACTTGATTCATTGACGATTGGTGCAAGAGCGGCAGTGATCGTCCCACAATCTAGCATGACGGGAAAGTCTAAAGCTGAAAAAGACTTCAAACGGTCGATTATGGAGAAACATACATTAGAGGGAGTGATCACCTGCAATCCTGATACTTTTTATGGCGTAGGGGTTAATCCGGTTATTGCTGTCTTTACGGCTGGTGAGCCACACCCTAAAGATAAAGTATGTAAATTTATCGATTTTCGCGATGATGGCTATGAGGTTCGGGCGCACGTTGGCCTGGTTGAAGGCGATTCGGCAAAGGATAAAAAACAACACCTATTGGACGTTTGGAATGGTCGGAGCGAGGCACCATCGAAATTCTGTGTTGAGTCAACGGTAAAGCCAGATGATGAATGGCTGCACTCGTTCTATTACTTCAACGATGAGATCCCCACTGATGCCGACTTTGAAAAAGCAATCGGCGACTACTTGACGTTTGAGTTCTCAATGATCATGCAGAACCGCGAGTATCTCTTTGAGGACGGGGGTGATGATGATGAAAAAGCTTGATGAAAAAGAATGGGACGAACGCACTCTCGAAGAATTATTCTTTGTAAAGCCCGGAAAAAGGCTAACGAACGCGGATAAGGTTAATGGAAATAGGCCATTTGTTGGCGCCACGGATAATAATAATGGCGTGACTGGATTTGTTGGTAACGAAAATTCATCATGCGATAAGAATGTATTGGGAGTTAATTATAACGGCGCTCCTTGCATAGCTTTTTATCACCCATATGAGTGCGTCTTTGCGGATGATGTAAAACGCCTGCATCTACGCCATCATGCCGATAGCGAGTCTTTGCTGTTGTTTTTCAAAGCCATTGTGATGCAACAACGTAATAAATATAACTATGGTTATAAGTTCAAGGAAAAGCGGATGCTACGACAAAAACTTATGCTCCCCATAACGGAGTCTGGCGAGCCTGATTATGACTACATGGCTTGGTACGTTTCTAAAGTGAAAGCAAATTTGCTTGAGTGGTATAAGAACTACATCACTGGGAGGCTCTCCCAGCTGGAATACAAGGAAATCCCCACACTAAACGAAAAGGACTGGAAACCCGTTGCTATAGCGAATATATTTAGTCTTGTCAGAGGACGAGAATCAAACATGGCAATGTTAAAAGACGGAGATGTACCGCTTATTTCAGCAAAGGCAAATAACAATGGCTTAAAGAGTTTTGTTGATTCTCCTAAAAAGATTGTTCAAGGAAACTGTATTACTCTGAATAATGACGGTGATGGTGGTGCCGGACTTTCTTATTACCAACCAGCAAATATGGCGCTCGATACACACGTTACCGCCTTAATCCCTAAGGCGAAACTGAATAGTTACGTAATGCTTTTCATTGCTAGATGTCTTTCTGGATTACATGGCTTCTTTGGTCATGGATTATCTATTTCCAATGGTCGTGCTAAAAATATTCGGGTTATGCTCCCCGTAACAGATTCCGGTGAACCAGACTATGATTACATGGAACAATACGTCAAGAACATGATGCTCAAAAAATATCGGCAATATCTGAACTACTTGGAAAAACATAATTAACTAAAGAAAACCAGTCATTTCTCAAACAAGAGATGGCTGGTCTTTTTTAATCCTGTAAAATAGTTTATAATAATATCATTAACTGTAAGAAATACATTTTAGAAAGAGAGGTTTCTGATGAGCGGACTAACAATGACGCAAAAGGCCGAGTGGGTGCTGGATCAGGCACGCAAAAAAGCCGGTCACTCCTTTCAGATCTCCACGATCTCAAAGATGACCAGTATCTCACGGCCGATGATTTACAAGTACATGGACGATCCAGAGCTGTTATCGGAACGTTCGGCGGAACAGCTGGCATACTACTATGACGAACTGCACAAGTCGGTAGCCGGGCAGATGCTTCAAGTGGCAATTGCCAAACAGCGCTTCAAGGATACACAGGCACGCCTTGTCAACATGATTAAGGATGCCAAGGACGAAGCCCAATTGGATTTGTACTCGGAAAAAGTGACTGAAGTGTTAATTATGTTACTCCAGAAAAAGGATTCGGAACTGTTACACATTTTAATTGAATACCTTGGTGACGACGAAGCGCAATAATAAACAATGATTTTACCGTAAAATCATTTACAAATAAATCAAAGGCTGTATAATGAAATCATCAATTAGGAAATACAATTTTTGAACAAGAATCGAGGAGTTATTTATGGGGAAAAAAGTTGCTTTAACCGCAGCCGGGGTGGCTGCACTGACCACGGGAGCCGTTGCTACGACCCAAACCGTTCACGCTGATACCGTTGCTGCCAGCGAAACGACTCAAAGTACCGCTACGGTAACGCCAGCTCAAAAGGCGCAATCCGCCGTTGACCAAGCACAAAGCAAAGTTGACACTGCCAGCCAGGCGGCCAGCGATGCCAATCAAAAACTGACTGATGCCCAAAATGCCAACAATCAGGCACAATCAGCCGTCAATGATCAACAAAAGGTTGTTGATGCCGATCAGCAAAACGTCAACCAAGCTCGATCAGCCGTTGACCAAGCGCAAACGGCGGAAAGCGATGCTCAAAAGCTGGCTGATGAAGCAACGCCGGAAAACATTGAAAAGGCACAATCAGCCGTTGATCAGCAAAACCAAACGCTGACCAATGATGCTCAGAAGGTTTCGGATGCTCAAGATGCGCAGAGCCAGTCTCAAACTAAGGTAGACGATGCTCAAAAAGTCGTTGATGACGCACAAGCTAAAGTTGACAATCAACAAAAAGTGACTGACGCGGCTGAAAATAATCTGAAGAACGCTGAAGATATCTTGAACAACAGCGACTCCGGCAAGGCCCAAAAAGCTGTTAACGATGCCCAAACCAAGGTCAACCAAGACCAAAGCGCAATCACTGATCAAAACAGCACGATTGCCAGCGATCAGACCAAGATCAGCGATGCCAACAAGGCGCTGTCTGACGCACAAAACGCTAAGACCAGTGCTGATGCTAAGCTGACTGATGCTCAAAAGGCACAAAGCGAGTCACAAGCTAAGGTTGACTCGGCGCAATCGACTGTTGACCAAGCACAAAGCAAAGTTGACAATCAGCAAAAGGTAACCGACGCGGCTTCGGAAAACTTGAAGAACGCTGAAGATATCTTGAACAACTCTGCTACGGCCAAGGCTAATGCTGATAAGGCGCTGGCTGATGCCAAGGAAAAGACCAATGATGCTCAATCAACGGTCAACGCCAAGACTTCCGATGTGCAAAACGCCCAAAATGCCAAGTCCAATGCTGACTCAGCACTGGCAAATGCCCAAACGGATCTGACCAACAAGCAGTCTGCTCTGACTGATGCTCAGAAGGCACAAAACACCGCGCAGGCTAACGCTGACTCAGCCGGTGCCGCTCAAAAGACGGCGCAAAGTGCCTACGACACGACGAACAGCCAATTGAGCGATGTGCAGGACAAGCTGGACAATCTTAATAGCATTACGCTGTCCACTGAATACATCAATGCACTGAAGGCTTACTATAACGCTAAGACTACGGCTAACAGCCAAGCGGTAGCAAGCGCAGCCGAAAAATTAGTTGATGAGAACCAATACAAGTCAAATAAAGCGGATCAGGCAATCACCGTTACTTTTGGTCCGGATCAGCAACTTCCTGCTGATGTTGAACAAGAATTAACGGTTTTCGCGGCGCAACTCTTGAATAAGATTCGGGAACAGTTTGGTACGCTTCCACTGACTATCAATCAAGGTAGTCTGAGTTTTGCCAGTGCTATTTCTAAGCGTTATGATGATGCGAAATGGAGTGCGGCAGAACAAGGGTGGCACTATACTGAAGGAATTAACCGTGCCGCGGCCGACTACGGTTTAGCTTATGGTGCATTCCAAAGTTTTATTGAACGAAATGGCCAAAAATATGTTGTACAACAAGCATATGAGAACCTTGAAGGCTCAACAGATGCAACTCCAACGACTCGTACTGAATCATTAGATAGTTTGAAGGAAAAAATCTGGAGTGCAATTTTTGGTATGTTGGTTTACGATTCAGGTTCAAAATGGGGGCATGCTACCTCATTGACGGGCTTAAGCTACACTGACCTAAATGATACTTCAGAGGACCTCGGGGTAATGGTTGATTCTCTCGGTCAGACCCACATCATTATTGTGCCAAGCGTATATGCTGATCCTAATGCCCTTACTGGTGACAATGCCGCGGTTGAAAACAGCAAGTACTCACAATTAGCTAAGAGTACGGTTGCTGTACCAAACCAGCTGACCGAATTGACGAACCAGAAGCAGGCGCTGACTGCCCAATTGTCTTCTCAGAAGACGACGCTGGGTCAAGCTAACGCTAAGCTGGCTAGTGCCAACAGCGTTCTGGCTGATGCCAAGACGACTACGGCTAACGTTCAATCTGCCGTAACGCAGGCTCAAGCAAACGTAGCTGACAAGCAGGCTAACGCTAACGCCGCGGCGCAAAACCTGACCAACGCTCAATCAGCTCTGGCTAATGCTCAAGCCGTATTGACTAACGCCAAGACGGCTCAAGCCATCGCTCAGGCTAACGTTGATTCCTACTCAGCCGACGTATCGACTAAGCAGGCTAATGTCGCAAAGGCGCAAGCCCAGTACGACACGGAAAAAGCCGCGCTGGATCAAGCAAATGCCGAACTGGCAAGTGCCGAGGCCACTCTGGCAAGTGCGCAAGCTGATCTGAATGCAAAGAAGCAGGCAGTTGCTGACGCTCAGACTAACGTTACCAACGCTCAAGCAGTTGTAGATCAAAAACAGGCGGCTCTGCAATCCGCTCAAGACACGTTAAAGGCTGATCAAGCTCAGTTGGCTCAACTGCAAGCAACACTTCAAGCCGATCAACAAACGCTGGCACAAGCTCAACAAAACCTGGCTCTGTATCAAGCGGATCTGGCAACCAAGCAGGCTAATGTCGCAAAGGCGCAGTCCCAATACGACACGGAAAAGGCCGCATTAACGCAAGCCCAAAACGAACTGGCAAGTGCCAAGTCCGCTCTGGCAAACGCTCAAGCTGACCTAAATACCAAGAAGCAAGCGGTCGCTGACGCTCAAGCTCAAGTCGAAGTTGATCAAGCTACACTGAAGACTCTGCAACAAAAAGTTGTTGATCTGCAAAATGCACCACAAACGCTGGCAGATGCTCAACAAGCACTGGCTGATGCTCAATCAGCTCTGGCAACGGCGGAACAAACGCTGGCCACTGACCAGGCAAAACTAGCTGAATTAACTGCCCAGGCTGATGCTACGCAGGCTCAGGTAGATGAGGCGCAACAAGCCGTTAACGAAGCCCAAGCTGCACTGGATCAAGCTAATGCTGATCTTGCTAAGGCTAAGGCGGCCCAAACGGCCCGGCTGGAACAAGAAGCCGCAATCAAGCGTGCTGAAGCTCAAGCCGCTTCTCAACGTCAAGCTAAGGCTAACGGCTACACGATTGTTAATGGTCAGGTTGTCGATGCTAACGGTAATCCCGTTGCTGGCTGGATGGTCAAAAACGGTCAAGCCTTTGACCCAGAAGGCAACTCAGTTGTCTTGACTACCAAAAACTTGACGCCAGGCTCTGAACTCCCACAAACCGGTAATGACGAGGCAAAGAATGCCATCGTTCTGGCAATGCTGGCCTTCATGGGTGCCCTGGGTAGTCTGTTTTGTTTCAAGTCCAAGCGTGAAAACTAATTCAAACTAATAAATAAGGCTCGGTACAGTCATGTATCGGGCTTTTTTAGTTGATTTTTGGCTCGGTAATATTTAAAATCAGCAAGCGAAACTTGTATTAATCGCTTGGCAGGTAAGCGTGCGTATGACGCAGGCCATGGATTGAGATTACGGGGAGTTCGCAAGCCTGACAGTAGCTTTTAGTCGGTTGAAACTTACCATGCTTGCTCTTATAGTCCCAGGATTTGTTGATCGTCAACTCCTGCGTCTCAAAATTAAAGTCTTCTGGCGTTAGACCTAATTCTTCGGCGTAGCGCAGACCAGTCTTGGCTACCAGCAGGATAAACCAGTCCCAATTTAGTTCTGGACCTAAATTAAGATGCTTCAGGAGCGTTTGGAGTTCATACATGCTTAGGTACTTGGTTTTCTTACGTTGCTTTTTAGCGATTCCCTTGATAATGATTCGTCGGGTTGGATCCTTTTCCAGCAAGCCGTCGTCAACAGCGTCAACCAAACTGGCCCGCAAATGATGATGAAAATCCAGGACGGTCTTGCGTTCATGCGTTTCGGCATAGCGATTGATCAGATCTTGGTACGTCCGGCGATTGAGCTGGTTTAGATGCAGGTCGGGGGCCAACTCACGAAGCTTGCGTTGAGCCAGATAGTACTTATCCAAGGTGATCGGTCGAATAGCATTCTCCTTGTACAGGGCAATCCATTGCTTGTAATACTTATAGAAAAGTTTGGTACTATATCGGGTCATAGATAATTCCTCTCAAAATAAAAAAATTTGGTGATTTTTTAGAAACGTTGCTACACGGGCATTTGTTCAATGTGGCGAAACTTGTATTAATCACCTAAATGAGCATACTTCTCCATATATCATTTAATAAAGGAGAGAATCGCATGATTAATCTTGAGAAAAAGACGTCGCAACCAGTCGAAGCCGAAATGCACTACAAGATGTACAAAGACGGCAAGAAGCTGGTTACGGCCGGGATTACGACTCTGATGTTCAGTGGTTTCGTTCTGGGGACGCAGACCACGGCACACGCTGATACGACTTCAGACACCAGTTTTGATGGCGGTCAGTCACAAGCAACGACAGGTGGGAACGCAGTTACGCAGACCACCGCGGCTTCAGCCGCTAGTGCCACGACGGCTACCGCACAAACGTCAGCTACAACAACGCAAACTGCTTCAGTAGCTGCAAGTGCTACCGCTACGGCTTCACAAGCTGGGACGATTACTCAGCCGATCAATGTTGACTCGTCAGCCTTGGATCAAGCCGTTGAAGCGGCCAAACAAGCTGGGCTGAATGTTACGCAAAAGCCAACTACTTCATCAACCGTTGCACCAAGCGGAGTTGACTCAGCGAGGGCTCAAATCGAAAGCGACTACGCCAGTCAGGCAGCCAAGCTGAATGAAGCTACGGAACAGCAAGAGACTGCTAACAAATATAATGACTCTAAAGGTGATACGACTACTTTAGATGAGGCGGTTAAAAAGGCCCAAAGTACGCCAGGTATGTCGGTCACGCAAGACGAGACGAAGACGACTACGAAGAATGCAGATGATAAGTCAGGGATCGCCAACTGGGAAAAATCCACGGCTTCTGACTATGCTTCTCAGGTCGATGCTATCAATAAAGCTATCGATGCTCAGAATCAAAACAATGCTAAGTATGAGCAGGAAATGGCTGAATGGAAAGCCGCGCACTTAAACAATAACCCTAATGGTCTAACAACCGCTGACGTTCAACAACAGCTTTCGTTAGCAGCGGAACCTGATGCAAAAGTAGATATTAAAATCTTGGATAGTCGAGCATCTTTAGGACCATCAGATCGAGTATTTAAGGACACCACTTGGAGCCGAGTTAATTTAAGTACGGATATCTCTGGTGATATTGCTCAGGCAACATACACTAATTTGAAGAATTCCTACTATGTTGATAAGAATGGCCAGAAGCATCTAATCGCTAAGATCGTTAAGGTATTTAGCAACAGCGGTTATACGGTAAGTAACAACGATGGCCATACCTCGTTATTAGATATTGCTACTGACCCTAGCTTGGGTGTCTGGTATGAGGATATCTCAGGGATTACTGAGACTGATACCTTCTACGATGCAGATGGCAATGTAATCAACTTGAGTGATAACACCGCCTATATTGCGGTAACGTCTCTTAATTCATTATACGAAAGCTCTAAGAATGGTTGGACTAACAAAGAGTACGCACTCTCAGGCTTACCTGCCCACGTAGAAAGCGCAACGCCTATTTCAAACGGTAAAGCTTATACACTGGCTGGCTCTAGCGTAACCGTACATTCTAACGGCGCTTTATATGCAGATCAAACAAACGATCGAGTAGATACATCGGCTTCTGATGCACCGCAAAATACGGATCAAACAACTTGGAAGTCAACTGACTATTGGGACGCTAATAATAGCGAAAACACGTACTTTGGTGCAGGCATTATTGCTGTTCATGGCGATAGCTTTAGCATTCGCTTTGAAACTAATTTTGGCGATAACGATGCCAAGCTTGATCCTTGGGTTTGGTATACCCTGGATACGATTATTCCACAAACGCCAACGCCAACTCGTCAGACAACTTCAACCAGCTATCACTACAACGTATTGAAAGTGAAGCCTAATTGGTCGCCAGATGACCTTTCATACCAATACCACAACCTGAACGTGACAACGACGCCGGACAAGAACTGGACGCAAGGTGATCAGGTCGTAACGGGTAAGACGGAAATTGCTGGTGATGTGGCTACGGCGACGATCAACATGGACTACGCTAAGCCAAGTGATTCCAAGGAGTCCATGTCTAAGCTGGCCGTAACGGACAACTACTCGCAGATGGCTAAGTACGTAACGTACCAAGGCGCGCAGGTCTACGAAAACGATCAGCTGGTGACCGATCAGTACAACATCGTCAACGATGCCAAGACGGGAACGGTTACGGCAACGCGTAAGGACGCTTCCAAGGCGCCAGGCGGCTCAATCAAGCTGGTGGTTGACTTTAAGATCAACGAGAACACGCCATCCGGAACGAAGCTGATCAACGGCGGTTCGGCAACGATCAACAATGATACGGCAACGACGCCTGAAGTACCGGTTAATACCTATGACCAGACGGCCAACAAGCACTGGATCGAGGGCAGCCAAGTCGTTGATGGCAAGACGTACATCAACGATGACGTGATCACCACCAAGGTTGATATGAGCCTGCCAGATCCATCAACTCTGGCTCATAGCCTGACCAATGTGACGGTTGACGATAACTATACGGACTTTGCCAACAAAGCTAAGCTTCAGTCCTACCGCGTTGAAGAAAACGGCAAGAACGTCACCGATCAATACACCGTTACCAACAAGGACGGTCATCTGACGGCGGTTCGTAAGAACGCTTCAACGGCACCAGCCGGGACGGTATCTTTGATTGCTACCTGGCTGATCAACTCCGACGTGGCTTCGGGGACGACGTTTACCAATGCTGGCTCTGGTCGGATCAACAACCACACCGTTGACACCAACACGCCAATTGTTAAGACCTACGAACAGACCGCTAACAAGCACTGGGTCGAAGGTGACCAAACGGTTGACAACAAGACCTACGTTGACGGCGATGAAGCACACGGTCGTGTGACGATGAGTCTGCCGGATCCATCAACGCTGGCCAAGAAGCTGTCTGATGTCACGCTGGTTGATGATTACACGGACTTCATGGACAAGGTTACTTACGAAAGCGCCCAGGTCTTTGAAAACGGTAAGGATATGACTGCTGAATATATCATTACCAACGTCAACGGCAAGGTAACGGCAATGCGTAAGGATCCAAGCACCACGCCAGCTGGGAACGCACAACTGCTGGTCAACTTCAAGATCAACGATGACGTTAAGAGCGGTACGGTACTGACCAACAAGGGTTCTGGCCGGATCAACAACAAGACGGTCTCAACCAACGAGGCTAAGATCACGGTCTACACCCAAGATGCTGACAAGCACTGGACCGAGGGCAGCCAAGTCGTTGATGGCGAGGTCTTCGTCGATGGTGCCATCACGCACGCAACCGTAACGACGACTCTGCCAGATCAATCCACGCTGGCTAAGCCATTGACTGATATCACGATTACTGATGATTACAGTCAGTTTGCTGACAAGGTTGACCTGCAAGACGTTCACGTGCTTGAAAACGACAAGGACGTCACGGATCAATACACGATCACCAAGCAGGACGGTAAGGTCGTAGCCACTCGTAAGGACGCCTCAAAGGCGCCTGCTGGTAAGGCTCAACTGGTTCTGACGTTCAAGCTTCATGCTGATGTTGAGTCTGGCACTAAGCTGATCAATAAGGGTTCGTCAATGATCAACAAGCACACGGTTTCCACCAACGATGCAACGATCACGACGTTCAAGCCAAATCCGAAGAAGGATATCGTGGTTTCGGTTGATAGCACCAAGAGTCTGAATGGCTCCAACATTGACCTGAACAGCACGTTTGACTACAAGCTTGAAGGGGCAACGTTGCCGAAGAACAGCAATGCGCTGTCAGAATACGGCTTCCACGATGACTACGATCAGACTCATGATCAGTACAACGGCGGTTACGTTGTCTTGCTGAACAACGACGTTACGCTGACGGACGGCACGGTACTCAAGAAGGGTACCGATGTAACGAAGAACACAACGCAGACGATCGATCAGGAAAATGGTAAGGTTGATATCGAGTTCGATAGCGACTTCTTAGCCAAGGTTGATCGTACCAAGTCAGAATTCGGAGCTACGGCTTACCTGGCCATGACGCGTATCAAGGCCGAGGACGTGGAAAACAAGTACACGAACACCATCAACGGCACTGAATTCACTTCCAACACGGTAACCTCACACACCGATGAGCCTAAGCCAAACACGCCAGAAACTCCTTCCACGCCAAAGACTGAAACGCCTACAACGCCTCAGTCAACGACGCCAGAAACGCCAATCAAGACCAGCCAACAGCCAGTCTTTGCGGCAGTTCAACCAGCTGCGGTAGCCGCGGAACGTCAGGCAACGCCACAACAGGCTCTGCCACAAACTGGTAACGACAAGGACGAAGCTCTGGCACTGACTGGACTGGCCAGCCTGCTGTTCGGTCTGGGCACGCTGGGTCTCAAGAAGCGCCGTCGTCGTGCTTAATCCTCAATTGATTTTCTCTCCTTAAAATTCTTTGTTCGATAGATATTAAGAAGGCAGGCTTCGGCCTGTCTTTTTTTAGTGAAAGGGGGTGTGAAGATGCAACTGAAAAATCTGAATCTGGTCCAATTACGGTTTGCCCAGGCTGGCGTTACGGCTAACGTGGCCGCCTGGAAACAGCTGGAACAGCAATTATCAGTCGAGGATCAGATTAACTGTGTACTGGCTTTGGCCAAGGAGCCGGAACCACAACCGATTCTACGCCGGTTGATTGTCTCTAAGAGCCGAGAACAGGTCGCTCAACGACGACAAAATCATCAGTAAACTAAAAAAGGGTCAGTCATTACGACTGGCCTTTTTCTGTGGCGATATTTTGATTGAACTTCGTGCCAAACTTGGGACGAAGTTGCTGCTAACTAAAGATCTCAGCAATCGTCCCATCATCATTCAATACGACGATGTTGCCATTATGGTCTTTTAGATCGCCATGACAACCATTATCAGTAAAGATTCGGGCTGGCTCGTCAATGAATTGAACGGAGACTACTGGGCAGTGATAGCCCTTGGTATCGCTCAAGATCTCATCGTTAGGATAGCCAACGTGTGGATCGTTGAAAAATCCGTTGATTAAGCAGGTCGGGGTATGACCGGTCACGATCGTTTTACCGGTTTGGTTGTGCGCAAAAACGGTAAACAGTTTGTCAGCACTTTGATTTTCCCAGCTGTACCAGTATTCCTCGCGTGCCCAAAGCTTATAGTCGCGATCAGTTGGCGAACCGTCGGGCTTTATCCCAGCATGAACGAAAATAATGTTATCCGTCTGGTAGTCCAAAGGCAGGTCCTTGATGAACTGATAATAGTCAGTTTCTTTCAAGAGCTTTTTGGCCATGCGCTTGCTACAGCAATGATTAAGGCCCAGTAAAGACTTAATTGTCGTTTTAGCGCCGTTGCTATACCAGACCGATGCAAAGAAGTCGTCCTGCTGATCGATAAAGTCCAGCATCATCTGTTCATGGTTGCCCAACAGCGCAATTGCACCAGCTTTGACCGATGTTATTACATAATCAAAGGTTTCCTTACTAAAGGGGCGGCCATCGATATAATCGCCACCAAAAACCACTTGGGCCTTGGGATAGGCTTGTTTCGCCCGTTCTACAAGATCAATCCAGGGCTGGCCAGTCCCATGCGGATCCGATGCAAATATGTACATTATCATCACCTCGATAAATATCTGGCACTATCTTACTTCAACTTAGGACTTTTACAATTTTGATGCTTAACTTCGTCTCACGTTTGGAACGAAGTTGGCCAAAGATACGGATTATTGGTTTCTCCCTTAGCATAACTGTAAAACCAAAAAGGGGGAACCATCATGATTAAAGTATTCACCAAGGACGGCTGTCCACAATGCAAGATGACCACGATGTTTTTGATCCGCCACCATGTCAAATTCTTGAATATCAACGTCAGCGAAAATCCACAATACGCGCAGAGCCTGCGTGACAAGGGCTACCGCTCAGTGCCGATCGTTGTAACCGAGTTTGAAGAATGGTCTGGCTTTCGGCCGGATCGGCTGAAGGCAGTCGTTAGCCGTCACCAAGAAGTCTTGAGGTGATCACGATGGCAGAATTAACGGAAACGGATCGTCTGTGTCGTCAGTCAATCCAAAAATATCTCGACGTTAAAGGGATTCCCTATGAACGGCAGGGCTATTATCTGCGTCTGCGTGATCACGACTCCTTGGTCGTTGATACGCGGATTACCAAGGAAAAGCCTTATGAAACGTTCTACTGGAACAGTCAGGCCGTGGGCGGCAACCTATACAATTTCTTGCGCAACTATGAGAACATGGAGTCCAAAGAAGCCTTTGACGAACTCAAAAAGATGGCACCAGAACTGGCCAAAGCCGAGGTTCATGAGGTCAAGACTGAGCCATATGATGCAACTAAATGGCGTGGCCATGATCAGCATCAGCAGTCCAAACAGTACCTGGTCAACCAGCGCGGCTTAAATCCTAAATTGGTTGAAGCATTGTTCAAGCATGGATTGGTGCGTGAGTTGAGAAACGGCGATCTCTTTTTCTCCTGGCGTGATCAAAAATTTCAAGAAGTTGGCGGTGACGTCCAGGGAACGAGAATTGATCATGAGAAGTTTGGCAAACGCGGCACCCGTAAGATGGTCGCTAAGGGGTCCGTCAAAAACTTTGGCTTTCACTTTGATGCTAATGATGGCAGTGGCGTCAAAAAACTGTATGTCTTTGAAAGTCCGATTGATGCCTTGTCGTTTTACAATCTGCACCATCAATTAGGCGGTGATATGAGCTTTATCAGTCTAAACGGGGCTGGTACCAAGATCAAGACGATTGAAGCCTATATCAAGCAATTTGGCGTACCTGACGAACTGCATCTGGCTATGGATAACGATGGGGCTGGCTTTAAGGGTATGCTTCGGGCTAAAAAGGAGCTGCAACTGGAAAATGCTGATCCGCACCCAGAATTACGCAAAATGAAGATTTTGTTCGATCAGCCAGCCGATCAGTTTAAAGACTGGAACGATGCCTTAAAGGCCCGGTCGCGTGAAATGACCAGCGAAACGATTGGCGACTTTATCAAGCACCGGCAACAGTCATTTGGTCTGGATCAATACAAACAGCTCGTCCATGAGTTTATCAGCAGTCAGTTTGGTAATGTTGTCCCAAAAGCAAGCAAGCGGACACCGGAGCCGCGTAAAGGAGTAATTAAGATGGATTCAGAATTTAATGACATTGCTAAGAAACTGCAAGCCAGTCGTATGAAAATCAAGGGCGTAGATCTGACTAAGGATCCTGAATATGCCGAAGACTTTGGCTATCGCTTTGATATTGATGCCAATGGCTCAACGGAGTATCAGGAAATGCTGGATAAGCTCGACAATAAAAAATTAGGTTCGCTGGCCAGCGTAACCAATGACGACAAGGGCTGTTCGCTGTGGGTCTTTGATGCCAAGGACCGCTCAGCCGTCTTAAAAGAGATCAGCTCAGCTTATGATCATGCCCATGATCCATTGCTCGGACGACGAGTCCAGATGCCAAACGGTCGTGGTGGTATAATCGTTAAGACGGGACCGAAAAGCCTGGTTAAGTTTGATGACAATCAGGTTCAGAAGTTTAGTGCAATGTCGCTTGATCAGCACGTAATTCCAGATTTTCAGGTTCGCTATCTGCGTGACAACCATCTTCGGTCTGCTTCTGCCTCGGACGTGATGCACATGGCCGTTACGGTTTTGGACAATCAGCATAATGCGCAGGCCGCTCATCAAAAACAGGTCTTGATGAAACAGCCAATGACTACCAAGCAACGGCTGGGACTGGCAATGAACGTGATCAACCAGTCACGTTGGGCGCAGGTCAGTCCAGATCCTAAGACGATGGTCCCAATGCCACGAAACGTAAAGGCTCGAGAAAAATAGCAAAATAAAAACCGCTACCCAGAAGGTAACGGCCGTGCCCGGCAGTTTGATTCATTTTGATTTTAGTGCCGAATTCGGCCGTTCCTCAAGTGACAAAAAAGGGACAAGAGAGGGGAAATATTCGATACCGTATGACGGTATATGAGAGTTTAGTAGAAATAAGAGGCTAATAATATCAGTAATTTGATCGAATATGCTGATGTATAAATTGTCTTTGTAAATTTGAGGTAAAATTATCGGAATTTATCGAAATTTCGTAAGTATTGCGTTTTAATTAGACTTGGAAGAGAAAAGGGGATGGAGAATTATGGAGCAGCAACATTTTCTGCTCATTAGCAAAGACATGGCTTTATACGGAGCAATTGCCGCCGCGTTTGCGGATGAGGGATGGCTGCTGCACCAGACGACTACCGCGGTAGAAGGGGTTGCCAAAATCCAAAAGCACTCATACAGTGGGATTTTATGGGATTTTGCTGCTACGCCATTGGACACGATTTTAGCAACGCTGGACGTCATGCGTCAGATGATAAATGGCCCGATCATCATCATGGGCGAGGCGTATAAGCCTAAGGTGCGACGCAAGCTGTTTCGTTTTCATGCCGATGACTGCCTGCCAAGATCGCTCAATGATGCTGAACTGCTGGTACCACTGATCAGACAGCGCTTATGGGTCTATAGTCAATTAAACTCAGAAGAATCATCTAACAACAAGCCACGACGCCCTCACCGTGATGACGTTACGATTGGTAATTTAAGACTGGATTTTGATCATCGCTGTGTTTATGTCAATGATCAAAAAGTAATTTTAACCCCGAAAGAGTTTAAGCTGCTTAAATACCTTTATGATAATCGCAATCAGGTCATCAGCCGCGAACAATTGTTGAACGGCGTCTGGAACTACGATATTTTAGGCACTTCCCGCATGGTTGACATTCACATTAGTCACCTGCGCGATAAAATCGAAAAAGATCCGCATCGCCCTGAATGGATCAAGACGGCACGTGGCTTTGGCTATCTGTTTGACACGGCTCATTTGGATAAGTAGCTTTTTTGTGTCATAATTGACATAAACGATAATTTGAAGGAGAAGAAAATGGCATTTCCTTTTAAAACGGTGGCCTTTGATATGGATGGCACGTTTCTGCGTGATGACAAGACTTTTGATCGCAAACTGTTCAGCCAGCTGTTGGATCGACTATTGGCCCAAGACGTACATGTCATCGTGGCTAGCGGTGATCAGTATGAGTGTCTGTTGAAATACTTTCCAACTCGGCATGAACAGCTGACCTTTATCAGTGAAAACGGCGCGCACGTTATTGATCATGACAGGGAGCTGATGGTGCAGACCATGGATCCTACGGTAGTTGACGAACTGATTCCGTTTATGGTCGAGAAAATGGATCTGGTGCCGTCGCTTTCAGGTCATCAGCACGGCTATATCTCGCCAAACGTTTCAGCATCACGGCTCAAGCGGCTGCAGTTTTATTTTCCCAATCATATTTTTATTGAAGATTTCAAGCAGCTGCCAGCCGATCGTTTCTATCAGATATCGTTTGTTGTTGAGCCAGACAAACTGAAAGGCCAGCTGCAGACCTTGCGCAGCCGGTTTGACAAGCGGTTAAAGATCACGCCAAGCGGCAACGGTTCGGTTGATTTAACGATTCCTGGTGTTGATAAGGCTCAAGCGCTGCAAAAGATGCTTACTCAATGGCAACTGACGGCTGATGATCTGGTGGCGTTTGGTGATGGCGGCAATGACGTGACCATGCTTAAAATGGCCAGAGTCGGCTGGGCAATGCGGAATGCTAGTGCAACGGTCAAACAGGCAGCTGATTTTACGGCTGATGAAGACAACAATCATGATGCCGTTTTGCATGTTCTGCAGTCCTATCTATAATTAATCAAATATGAATGGCCTTTTGCATAACGTCATGCGGAAGGCTTTTTTAAGAGGTGATCAAATGCATCAAGAATCGCTTTTTGAACAGGCAACGCACGAACCACTGGCTAGTCGTATGCGCCCCCAGACCTTGGATCAGATCGTTGGCCAGCAGCATCTTTTGGCACCTAACCAGATGCTGCGTCGCTTGATTGATGCTGATCGCGTGCCCTCCATGATTCTTTGGGGGCCGCCTGGCGTGGGCAAGACGACTTTGGCACGGGTAATCGCACGGCATACCAAGTCGGAATTCATCTCGTTCAGTGCCGTTACCAGCGGCATTAAAGAAATCAAAGAGCTTATGGCCCAAGCGCAGCAAAACGCGGCTTATGGTCAGCGAACGATCGTATTTGTCGATGAGATTCATCGCTTCAACAAGGCACAGCAGGATGCATTTTTGCCTTACGTTGAGAATGGCAGCATCGTGTTGATTGGCGCGACGACTGAGAATCCATCGTTTGAGATCAATTCTGCTCTGCTTTCGCGCTGCCGTGTCTTTGTGTTGCAGCCGCTGTCAACGGATGATCTGCAAAAGATGCTGCAGCGCGCGGCTCAGACTGGCTTTGCGCGTCCGATTCAGATTGATGATCGTTTATTGAGACAAGTGGCGATTTTTGCGGATGGCGATGCCCGTACAGCTCTCAACACACTGGAAATGCTGGTTGATAATGGTAAGGTTGATGAAAACGGTCGGCTTACGGCAGCGGACAATCTGTTGGAGCAGCTGCTTGGTCATAAAACGCTTAAATATGATAAAAAAGGCGAGCAGCACTATAATCTAATCTCGGCACTGCATAAATCCATGCGTAACTCTGATGTTGACGCGGCCATCTACTGGCTGACGCGCATGCTGGATGGTGGCGAAGACCCATTATATATTGCGCGGCGTTTGGTACGCTTTGCCAGTGAAGACATTGGCCTGGCCGATACCAATGCGTTAAACGTCGCGGTCAATGTCTACCAGGCCTGTCAGTTTCTGGGAATGCCGGAATGCAACGTTCACTTGACGGAATGCGTAATCTATCTGGCGACTACGCCTAAATCCAACGCGGTCTATGCTGCCACGCAAAAAGTCCAAGAAGACGTTGAAAAAACGGCCAATGAGCCAGTACCGCTGCAGATTCGCAATGGAACCACCAAACTCATGAAAGAACTGGGCTATGGCAAAGATTATCAGTACGCGCATGATACGGCGGCTAAAATGACTGCGATGGAAACGATGCCGGCTAATCTCGTGGGGCATCAGTATTATTACCCAACCGAGCAGGGCAATGAGATTCGCTTTAAACGGCGCCTGGCTCAGATCAAGAACTGGAAACGGCAGCACCGTAACGATGATGGGCGAACCCAATAGTTGCAGGACTTTAAGATGACGCAGCTAAAGAACAGAATTTTAAATGGCGCATCAAATAAATAAAAGAGGCATTCTGCTCACAGCAGCCGAGTGCCTCTTTTTAGTAGCTTTAAGTTGATCAAGGCTAGCCGTCCATCACGATCCCGCCATCACAGTCGCCGATCTCGCCGGTAATAAAGCTGGCCGCGTCACAGCCAAAGAACAGGATCATTTGAGCAATTTCAGCTGGTGCCGCGCCACGGCCAAGCGGAATCATGCTTAAGACCCGTTGCCGTTTTTGGGGATCAGCTTCCAATGCGGCCGTCATGCCAGTGTGGGTAAAGGAAGGACAGACCGCGTTGGCGTAGATGCCATACTTAGCGCCTTCTTTAGCAATTGCCTTGGTAAAGCCGTTTAAACCAGCCTTGGACGATGCATAGGCCGTCGTTCCCAACAAGCCGCCCCCAATTTTACCGGCTACGGAAGAAACGTTGACGATTCGGCCGCCGCCATTATTCTTGAAGTGTTCCCAGATAGCATGAACGGTATTGAAAGGTCCAGTTAGATTGACGGCCAGCGTTCGATCCCATTCAGCTGGCGACAATTCATCAAATGACTTGGCGCTGATGATGCCGGCAACGTTGATCAGGACATCGATATGGCCAAAGTCATCTAAAATTTGTTGAAAGGTTGTATCAACGGCATCGCGATTGCTTTGATCCATGGCATAAGGATGGGCATGCTCCCCAAGCTCAGCGGCGACTTTATTTGCTTCATCAAGCGTCAGGCCAATCAAGGCAACCGAGCCGCCGCCAGCAATGATGCCTTTAGCGACTTCCTTACCGATTCCGCCTGTTGCACCGGTTACGATAACGTTTTTACCATCATAGTCATAGTGCATAATGGATCCCCCTTTAATCAAATACTTGCTTTTATTATAGTCTCAATTGTGAGCAAGGGGAGTGAGAAATTGAAATCAATCTCCATTTAATAAACTAGTAGTAATTTACCTTAACTAAACTCCAAAAACAAAATAAGACACCACCGGCTTTAGCTATTCATAAACCAGCTTAAGAATCGGCTACGTTTACAACTTTAATTTGACTTTCAGCAGCAAAGATGGAATAATTTGATTCCGATATCTCAAAACGTCTTGACAACTGAAAAAACTGGTGTTGAGGCAATGACTTGATGATCGTCATCGGGATATCGTTGATCATCAGAGAGAGGAATTGATATCATGACAAAGAAAGAAGTCGTAAAAGCCATGAATGATGCGGTATTGGTTCGCATCAACGACTGGCGCTGTGCTCAAGCCTACCTGATTCAAAAAGTCTTAAATGATGGTAAGGTCTTGTTGCGGCGGGCCAACATCTCAGTTGATGGCGAGGCCGTACCGACTGACGAAACCAAGAACGCTGCCTGGAGCGAACTGGAAAAGCTGCAGCTGGACTTTTAGTTCTCAAATCAAAATATTTATGGAAGGTCATCTGCTTTCGATAGATGATCTTTTTTATTGACATAATGGATTATCAGCTGTAGCCTATACTAATTTCTCAATTTATTTTGAGGATTGACTTGAAACTGGTGCATGAGGCTTTGGCAGAGTCGCCCAGCTGGCTGGTTTATCAATGAACCAAGGCGTCAGGCAACGATAGCTGTTTGATTCCTAGCATCAAGGCTTGTAGTGAGTCTTGATCGCGGTGAAAAAAAGCCGTGTTCCCAGTCAGTCAGGTAAGAGGTTAATAAGTTAAGGCACGATCCGATGCGCGTTTGCAATATCCCATCCACAGTCAATTAGACCTGACAACCTAAGACCCAAAGTGGAACGTCACTAAAAACGTTCGCCGTGATGCTGCAGTGATGCAGCTATAAGCATCGAGGTCGGTCCGAGTCGGTCAAACGGCGGCATCCAATCAATACTTGATGAATGCTTATGCTGACCAAAAGCTGGTGGGTACCGATCCCAGCCCGTGCCTTGTTTAAGCGACAAGAGGTCATGATCGATGGGTCTTGGCTAAGCCTTGTCGAGCACGTTGCCTAATCAACTATTAACTTCACGCCACGCAAACCAATGCGCAAGTCTGAATGCCAGTCTAGCTCAAAGGAAGAGCAGTTGCCAAACGATGCAAGTTCGATTCTTGCGACTGGGTTAGATATCAAACAGCCCTCAAGGCACCTGATGTTTAAGGTGTTTTGAGGGCTGTTGTATTTTTATAGCGATGAATCAGCTGAGCGTTTTAAGCATCCCGTGGTCCTCAAATAATTTAGCCAGCTGCAGCAGAACATCTTCGCGACCTTTATTGGCAGTTAATTGAATTCCCTGCGGCAGGCCGTCTTTAGCAATGTGAGTGGGTAATGAGATCGCAGGCTCGCCTGTTAGGTTGGCAGCCTGCGTAAATGGCGTGCGGCTTAGCGAATCAAGCCATTGATCATATATCAGTTGGCGTTGTTCTTGTGCTGTCAGCTGATTGATTCTTTGCAGACGTTCATCAAAGACAGCGGCATGCTGCGGCTCATCAATGCGATAGGGGCTGCCAGCCGTTGTCGGAGTCAAGAGTACGTCAAATCGTTCGTGCAGCTTAGCGTGGAGAGTACTAGCCTGATCCCAAACGTTCAATGCATTGATGTATTCGGCGGCAGTAACGTTTTTGCCGGCTTGCCAAAGTGCCCAGGTAACCAGTTCAAGCTCATTTTGTTTGACGGGACGCTTGATTGATTGTTCAATGCTGGCGAACATGGCTGCGGTTTCACCTTCATTCATCAAATAATAACTATCAATCAGCTGCCGGCCGTCAATCAGATCTTCATAGGGCTGACAGTCATAGCCAAGATCTTGGAGAAAAGTCACTGCCTCCTGGACAGCTTGAATGGCATCTTCAGAGACTGGCGTTTTCACTGGCGAAGTGGTGGTCCAGCCGATTCTTAGGCGTGAGCGATCATTTGATTTCAAGACATCCCGATTAAGCAGCGGGGTTTGAAAGACGGCAGGGGACTGAACGGTTTGCAGGGTCTCCAGCAAAAGCGCGGTATCTTTAACCGACCGCGTCAACGCGAAATTGATCGACGCGCCTTGCCATGACCGCCAATTGCCAGGACCAACCGGCATGCGGCCACGAGTTGGTTTCAAGCCAATGACGCCACACCAGCTAGCCGGAATTCTGATTGAGCCGCCACCGTCATTGCCCGCAGCGATTGGTACCCAGCCAGCTGCCACGGCCGCGCCGGCACCACCTGATGAACCGCCGGGCGTGAACTGCGGATTCCAGGGATTGCGGGCTGGACCAAAAAGTTTGGCATCGGTAATGTTCTTATAGCCAAATTCCGGAAAATTTGTCTGACCGATAATGATAAAGCCGGCATTTTGAAGTGCTTTGACAAAATTATCGGTTTCAGCAGCCAGTTGATTGCGAAACAGTCGGCTGCCGTTAGTATCAGGCTCGCCTTTCATTCGCTGACCGAGTCCCTTTAACAGCAAGGGGACGCCTAAAAATGGCTGCCCGTGATCTTTTAGTTGATCAGCTTCTTTTAAGGCTGCTGCTCTTAAATGAACAACGGCATTGAGGGTAGGATTTTCTGCTTGAATCTTGTTTAGTGCCATTTCAACCAGTTCGTGACTGGTAAGCTGGTGCTGGCGGATCATTTCTGCCAAGCGATAGGCCGGTAACGTCAGTAGATTCATTTAGACATCTCCTTTCAGATTGCGATATTAGTCATTTATAAAGCGGCGTCTCCAGAATCGACCATAGTCTTTGGGCGTTAGGCGTCAGCAGCCGATTAGCACGGGCCGCCAGCGAGATGATAAACTCAGGTTGACTGCCATCCGTCAATGGTAAGGCTGCCAGCCCATCATTGCCATCCAGCGCCAGATCCGTCAAAAAAGAGATTCCGGAATGATTAGCGACCAACGCTTTTAAAATCTGCACATCGCTGGTTTTAAAAACGATTTTGGGACGCACACGAGCCAGACGAGCAGCCTGGCGGAAAGCTTGAGCGTGAACGTATTCGTCATCAAGCGTAATAAACGGATACTGGGCGGCTTGAGCAAATGATACGCCATCTTTAAAGGCTGCCAAAGGGTGATCCTTAGCCACAATAATTCTAATCGGTGCCTTATCAATCACCCGGGCCCGCAGACTTGGCTGTTGAAATGGCTGCAGTGAGCCTAACAGCGCCAGATCAAGCTCGCCTTTTGCCAGCAGCTGCAGCAGTGAGGCCGAACCATGATCAACGACTTCCAGCTGATTGAGCAGTCCTGCCTGCAGCAGCGCCGGGGTGAAGCGGGGAAAGTACCAGCTGCCGATGATTGGCGGCAGGCCAAAGCTGATGCGTTCCTGCTTGGCACGGGCCAGTTCCTTTTGGGCAATCTCAAGTTCTTCGATTATACGCTGAACGTGCTGGTCAAATTGAAGACCAGTACTGGTAACCGTTAATTGATGATGCGAGCGATCACGCATGAAAAAAGTCGTTCCAAAGCTTTCTTCAAGTCGTTTGATAGCCATGGTGACGGTTGGCTGACTGATGTTGAAATCTGCTGCGACCTGGGAAAAATTTTTGGTCCTAACCAAATCATGATAATAATATAATTCTTTAATATTCATCGATAAACACCGTCCTGATAGGATTCACATTTATCATATCAAAAAAATTTATGGATTTGGGTATATTTGACTATGCAGCTGGCCAATTTTTATAATCGATTGCGAGATATGAGATAAAGATGAATTTTGTTGAAAGAAGATGGAGTGTAATGCGTGGATTTCAAATACTTAATGATCCGTTTTTAAATCGCGGTACTGCTTTTACTGAAGATGAGCGGCGTAAATATGGCTTGATTGGCCTCTTGCCGCCCCGTGTCAAAACGATTGATGAGCAGGCTGCCGAAATGTATGCACTGTACCAAAGCAAGGGATCACTGATTGAAAAGCGTCATTTTTTAATGGAGATCTTTAATCATAACCGGACGCTGTTTTTCAATCTGATGGTTCGGCACATTGATGAATTCATGCCGATCGTCTATGATCCAGTAATTGCCGAGGCGATCGAACGCTATAATGAACGGTTCATGCAGCCGCAAGATGCCGCTTATCTGACGGTTGACGACCCAGATACGATTGAACAGCGTCTGCAGAATGCGGCTGATCAGCGGGATATTCGTCTGATCGTGGTTACTGACGCAGAAGGCATTTTGGGGATCGGCGACTGGGGCGTTAACGGCGTGGACATCGCGGTTGGCAAGCTGATGGTCTATACGGCAGCAGCCGGCATTGATCCGCAGCAGGTATTGCCGGTTGTAATTGACGCAGGGACAGATAATCAGCAGCTGTTGGCCGATGATGAATATCTGGGGATGCGGCACCAGCGTCTGAGCGGTGAGGCTTACTTTGCGTATATTGATCGATTCGTTGCCGCGGTTGAAAAACTGTTTCCCAAGAGCCTGCTGCATTTTGAGGACTTTGGTCGCGGTACGGCTGCCCAGATTCTGGACAAGTATCAGGATCGGATTTTGACGTTTAACGATGACATTCAAGGAACTGGCGTCATCGCGCTGGCTGGTGTTCTGGGCGCGCTTAACATTTCTGGACAGTCGATTGCTGAGCAGCGTTTCTTGACATTTGGTGCCGGTACTGCCGGGATGGGAATCGTCAAGATGCTGTACAACGAGCTCATCAAGCAGGGAATGAGTCCCAAAGAAGCCAAGCAGCATTTCTATCTGGTGGATCGTCAAGGACTGCTCTTTGAGGATACGCCGGGACTGACGCCTAAACAACAGGCATTTGTCCGTTCGCGAGATGAGTTTGCTGACGCGGGCGAGCTTACGGATCTGCCGGCAATCATCAAGGCTGTTCAGCCGACGGTAATGATTGGTACGTCAACGGTTCACAATGCCTTTACCGAAGCTGCCATTAAAGAGATGGCCAAACATGCTGATCGCCCAATCATTTTCCCAATTTCCAACCCAACTGAAAAGATCGAGGCCATACCAGCTGACCTGATTAAATGGACCAATGGCAAGGCGTTGGTGGCAACGGGGATTCCGAGTGCTACGGTTGCATATCAGGGCATCGACTACCAGATTGGCCAGGCCAACAATGCCTTGATCTATCCGGGAGTCGGGTTTGGCGCGCTGGCTGTTAACGCACGGATTATCAATGATGAGATGCTGGCTGCTGCCGCGCATGCACTTGGCGGCCTGGTTGACGTCAAGGCTCCTGGGGCACCGGTTCTGCCGCCGGTCAGCCAATTGACTGATTTTTCCAAGCAAGTCGCGATCGCCGTGGCCCAGTCAGCGATTGATCAAGGCCTGGCACAGACTGATCTCAGTGCAGAACAGGCCGTTGCGGCAATGCACTGGCAGCCAGAGTATCAGCCGTTTGATGAACTGCTGGCAAACTACAGCAAATAAAACATTGACTTAGAGTAAAAAAACAGCGTCAGATTCGTGCTTTGTAAGCCGAATTTGGCGCTGTTGCCGTTTATATGAATGATTTTAGTAGACGGCCCCTTCATAGAAGTTGAACGAAGGCTGATTAAAATTAAAGCTGGCCAGTTCACTCATCTTGATGGCGTTGTCCGCAAAGCCCCATGACATCAGGTTGATCGGCTTGCCCCATTCTTCATCTGGAATTACCAGCAGCACGTACTTGCCATGCGCTTTAGCCCAGGCAATCTCAGTTCCCATGCCGACGTCTTCTTCATCTGGAATGTAGACGGCCAGTGTAACGTCGGTCGTGGTAACGCCCAGGCAGTCGCCCTTAAAGGTAGCCGTGGCCCATTCCTTGTCATGCAGGTATTCTGGGTGCTCATCGACGCGAATGTTCTTGTACTGATGCTGCAGAGGAACATAGCTGTTTTCAACGTCAATGGTTGGATTCTGCTTGATTGCCGTCATGGCTGCTTGATAGGCCTGGTTTTGCTTATCAGTAAACCATCCGGCGCAAAAATAAATGGTTTTGTTAGTCATCTTAAAATCTTCCCCTTGCTTAAAATTACAGTAACTAAGGCAGGGTATTAATTATAACATTGGCAGATTTAAAAAGTAATAGTTGCATCCCAAAACCCAAACAGCAATCAGGCCAGCTCACGCATGAGTTTGCAGAGCTGATCAACGTCTTGCTTTTGCGTGGCCCAGCTGGTGGCAAACCGAATAATGGTATGCGTTTCATCGTATTTTTCCCAAAAGCTGAATTCAACTTGCTTTTCAAGACGAGCCAGCTGCTGATTTTCAATAACAAAGAAAGTCTGATTGGTTGGTGATGATCCATAGAGCTGGTAGCCGTTTTGCTTGAGACAATCGCGAATTTGATCGGCATATAAAATCGCGGGCCGAGCAATGTCGATGTAGCGGTTATCCTTAAAAAGCTCATCAAACTGAATACCCAAAAGACGGCCCTTGGCTAAGAGCGCGCCATGCTGTTTGATCATCGTAAACAGATGCGGCAATAGTTTTGGGTCTGGAATAACGACGGCTTCACCGATCAAGGCGCCGCATTTGGTTCCGCCAATGTAAAACGCATCGCATAACGTTGCCAGATCTGCCATGGTAACGTCATTTACCGTGCAGGCCAGCGCATATGATAAGCGCGCACCGTCAACGTAAAGTTTCATATCATATTGTTGACAGACGTCGTGAATGGCTTGTAATTCCGATTTGGTATACAGCGTTCCAAATTCGGTCGGCTGTGACAGATAAACCATTCCTGGCATAACCATGTGATCGTGATTGGCATCAGCTGCGTAATCACCAGCCAGTTCGGCAATCTGAGCAGCAGTAATCTTTCCTTCATGACCAGGCAGCGTTAAAACCTTGTGACCGCCTGCTTCAATCGCACCAGCTTCATGAACGCTGATATGGCCAGTATCTGCGGCTGCTACTCCCTGATAGGGCTGAAGCAGCGCATCAATCATCACAGCATTAGCCTGCGTGCCGCCAACCAAAAACTCGACCTCAGCGTTGGGAGCGTGGCAGGCTTGACGAATCTTATCCTTAGCTGCCAGTGAGATCTCATCAAAACCATAGCCCGGCAGTTTTTGCCAATTGGTATCTGCCAGTCGTTTCAAAATACTGGGATGAGCGCCTTCCAAATAGTCAGAAGCAAAAGAAAGTCGATCGTTCATATAATTACCTCGCAATCAATTTCAATAAAAAGCGTTTGATTAATGTCGATCATACGCTAAAGATATGCTGGTGACAATTATGGGCAAAGATTTTGGAATCTGATTAGTTGGCTGAACCTAATCCGGCCTAGTCAGCAGGTGAATGATTTGTTAAAATAAAAAAAGATTATTAGAAATAAATTAAAAAACCGCCATTTCCAAACTGGGATGGCGGTTTTAACTGGAGGAATGGAAAATGCCGGGATTGGGAACCATCGTGAACGTAATTGCAATTGTCGCTGCTGGAATAATTGGCTGTCTGGCTGGTGAAAGAATCGCGCCTCGTTTTCAAGACACCCTAATGAAAGCGACCGCAATTGCCGTTTTGTTTTTAGGACTGGGCGGGACGATGGCACAGATGCTCACGTTTAAGCATGGCAGCTTTTCAACGCAGGGAACCATGATGCTGATTGGCAGCCTGGCGATTGGCGGACTAATCGGCGAGTGGCTGCGGATTGAGGATCGCTTTGCCGATTTTGGCGAATGGCTCAAGAAAAAGACCGGCAATGCCAATGATCAAGAATTTATCGAAGCGTTCGTAACCGCGTCGCTGACCGTTTGTATCGGGGCAATGGCAATCGTTGGCTCAATTGAGGATGGGATCTTGGGCGACCATTCGATTCTGTTTGCCAAGGCGATTCTTGATTTTGTAATCGTCTTGGTAATGGCGGCTTCAATGGGACGCGGCTGTGGATTCGCGGCGGTGCCAGTCGGGATTCTGCAGGGAACGGTGACGCTGTTTAGCGAGCTGCTTAAGCCACTGATGACAACGGCTGTGATGAACAACATCTCCTATATCGGTTCCGTATTGATCTTTTGCGTTGGCATCAATCTTTTGTGGGGCAACAAGATTCGCGTGGCCAATCTCTTGCCAGCACTGGTAATTGGCGCGGTCTGGGTCGTCTTTTAATCAATCAGACGACTATGGAATCACGCTTGCTTAGGCATCCCATCGGTAATTTTAATCTGATCGAGCAGCTGACGCAGGGCTGGATTATGATTATCGCTGCGGTAGACGAGGTTGAAGGTAAAGCGTTGGTCAGAGGCATCCTTGATCGGCCAATAGCGGATGTGGCGGCTGGTCCTATCGTAAGCCTTGATCAGCTCGCGGGGGTAAAATGCTAGTGCCTTGCCCAGACTGACCAGCATCTGCATGTGTTCAAACGAAAAGACGCGCTCGACGTTTAAAGCCTGACTATTTAATCCCAGACTTTCGAGAAAGGCCCGCTTGAGATAGGATGATTCTTCATTGCTGTAATAGATGATCGGGTAGCGCCGCAGCTGTTCAATGGAAACGGCATCTTTGATCGGCAGTCTTTCACTGGCGCCGATCACCATCTGATCCGTGTGCAGCAACGCGGTTTTTAGGCCCATCTTGGAAAATTCCTGGTCAAAGCCGTAGTGATCCATCACCACAGCGCAATCCAGATCATTCATCAAGACATCGGTAATGACGTGTTCGGGACCAGCTTCAGCAATAAAAACGTCAATGTTGGCATCCAATTCAAAGATCAAGTCGCGCAGCAGCAAAGTGTCAAAAGGTGAGAAGTACCCAATCGTCAAGCGATGCCGCGATCGTTCGTCAAAATGCTGAACAGCCTGGTTGGTATCGTTGATCATTCTCAAGATAACCTGACAGCGTTCCTTAAAAAAACCGCCAGCCGTCGTCAGAGCAACTTGATTCTTGCCACGCGTAAATAATTTGACGTTGAGTTCATCTTCTAAACGCTTCATCTGTCTTGAAACGGCCCGTTGTGAAACGTAATGTGCCTGCGCGACTTTTTGAAAGCTGCCCAACTCGCTGACTTCCATAAAGATTCTTAACTGATCGAGATTCAAGTTTTTCCCTCCTGCCTGCCGAATGAAATAGTTCGGGTGTCGGCATATTTTAGCACTACTTAGGCTACAAGTTCAATGCTAAACTTATCTTGTTAAATGATTAACAATAAATGCGAGTGGAGGGAAACTAGCAATGAAGGCAGAGTCTAGACAAACGATGCTGCAGACGATCACTTCAGGAAAAAAGGAATTGAAGCGAAATCGTGATCTATTTAACAGTGAGATCTATGCGGCTGGGTATGTCAAGCAGGCGAACATTGATATGTCGATTTATGAAGCAGTTTTGCCAGCATCGGCATTACTGAAATGGGATGATGAGCTTCATAATCTGATAATCGTGGTCTTGGCTGGACAGCTGTGGGTCAATGAACAGCAGGCCGCGGGAGTCAATGACGTCATCGTTGCCCCGGCTGGTCAGAATACCAGTCTGCGAATTGATGGCGAGCAGTCGGTTCATGCACTGCTCATGATTCGGCGAGCTGCGGGCCGACTAAAAGAGGTTCTGGTTCGCAATCAGAATCAATGCCCCTGGATTCCGGATGTTGAAGATGGTCACGTGCACCTCTATTTAAAGAACGTCTTGACACCGGAAGAGATTGGCGGCTGTTTGATGTGCCTGGACTATCCGGCTGGTCACGTTACGGAATGGCATGATCATGACTTCACGCATGCTGCATACGTTGTTGATGGCGTTTTTCTAAATGAGACGCAGTTTGATAAGCAGGCATGCTATTATGGTCCTGGATCCTTTATCTGTGGTCCTAAAGCTCAGATAATGCGTCATGGCGCCACGCCGGAACAAAACTGTCATTGCTGGTTTTTCACCGATCAGAGCTTTGGCCTTCATTATCTGGATGCAAAAGCAGTTAGTCATATCAAAGCAGATTAGTGAGCATGGTAAAGATAAGGAGAATCGATTATGAAAATGAAAGCTGCCGTTGTTCGTCAAGCTACGGATCCATACAAATTTGAAGAAGTCGAACTTGCTGAGCCAAAGAATGACGAGGTCCTGGTACGCATCACTGCCAGCGGTCTTTGCCACACTGATGAATTTGGCCGCACGCTTGGCATGTCGCCAATTGTTTTGGGACATGAAGGGGCCGGCATCATTGAAAAACTGGGCGAAAACGTCAAAGACTTTGCGGTTGGCGATCATGTAGCCTTTTCATACGCCTTTTGCGGTCATTGCAAGAGCTGCGTTCAAGGCCGCCCTCAATACTGTGAAAAATTTAACGAAATTAATTTTGGCGGCGTGGGTGCTGATGGTCAGAGCAAGCTGTCGCAAAACGGTCAGCCGGTAGCAATGTTTTTTGGCCAATCATCATTTGCTCAGTATGCTACGATCAGCGAAGAAAGCATCGTAAAAATCGATGAAGACGTTGATCTGGCCATGATTGCACCATTTGGCTGTGGCGTTCAGACTGGTGCCGGGGCTGTCTTAAACACGCTGCGTCCCCACGTTGACGAAACGTTGGCAGTCTTTGGCTGTGGCGCGGTTGGCTTTAGCGCGATCATGGCTGCCAAGGTGGCGGGCTGCCGTCAGATTATTGCGGTTGGCGGCAATGAGCACAGTCTGGCACTGGCCAAGGAACTGGGTGCAACCGACGTAATCAACCGTAAGCAGCTGCCGGCTGATCAAACGATGGCTCAGGCAGTCCAGGCAATCTCAAATGGCGGCGTCAACTATGCCATTGATACCTCTGGCAATGGCAACATGATCCAAAACGCCATTCAAAGTACCTGTCTAAATGGTAAGATCGTTTTGCTGGCGCCATCTGGTGAAGTTGAGAACTTTGACTTTGGCAAGGACGTCTTGATGGCATATCGGACCGTAATTGGCTGTTGTGAAGGCGACTCCAATCCAAAGATCTTTATTCCACGGCTGGTTCAACTCTACAAAGAAGGTCGGTTCCCAATCGACAAGATCATTACCAAGTATCCATTTGAACAGTTGGAACAGGCTCGAGAAGACTCCAACGCGGGTAAGGTTATCAAAGCCGTCGTAACGATGGAGTAGGCATTTAGCCATTTAAATTCTCATAAAATAAAAAAACAGCATTGTAAGCTTTACAATGCTGTTTTTAAATTATTTTTCAGCTTTTAACCGCGCCATTGACCAAAAAACTGATATCCAGCGGAACGACACGGTTGGTCAGTTCACCGATGGACAAAAAGTCAACGCCGCAGCCGCGATAGGAGGCAACCGTAGTCAGATCAATGCCGCCGGATGCCTCGGTAAGAATTCCGTCAGGCACCAGTTCTTGCCATTTTTTGATCGTAGCCGGGACCTGGTTGTCAAACATGATCACGTCGGCATGATGAGCAATCGCAGCCTGGAGCTGACTTTTAGTTTCGACCTCAACTTCAACACGGGTCATTGGGCCTACGCTCTGCTTGGCTAGATCGATTGCCTTGCCAACGCTGCCCGCCAATGCCAGATGATTGTCTTTTAGCATAATTCCGTGCGTCAGTCCCATGCGATGATTAAAACCGCCACCAGCACGGACAGCTGCTTTTTCAAACATTCTTAGCCCAGGCATCGTCTTGCGCGTATCCAAGATTTTGATGGTTGGATCAGCCAGCAGCTGGACGGCTTGAGCAGTTTTAGTGGCAATCCCGCTCATGTGCTGCAGCAGATTTAAAATAACCCGTTCACCGCTTAGCAAAACGGCAGCTGATCCTTTAACTCGTGCCAGCTCGGTTTTTTTAGCGACTTTTTCACCATCGCTGACCAACAACTCAACTTCAGCACCACCTAAAAGGTCATAGACGGCACTGATAACCTGTAGGCCGCAGACAATACCATCAGCCTTGGCAATAAACGTTCCTTCAATGACATGATCTGGTAGGGGAGTAAGACTGGCATCCCCAAATTCCAGATCTTCTTTTAAAAAAGCGGTCAGTTTTTGTTTTAGAAGAAAATCATTCAGCATGAGCGTCCTCGTTCTTTCCTGGTTCTGGCAATGCCAAGACAGCCACCGAACCAATAATCAAAGAAATCATGAAAATCAAGAAGATCATATTGATGCTGACATGCTGATCGATCCAAATCCCAACCAGCAGCGGACCAACAACGGCACCAATCCGGCCCATTCCTTGTGCCATCCCCGTCATCGTCCCGCGAACGTCAGTCTCATATAAGGTTGGCGTCAAAGCGATGATGGCACCGTAAGCACCAAGGTTGAAGAACGATAGGATGCAGCCGGCAATAACCGTCAAAGCGCTGCTCGAAACGTTGCCAAACATGATCGCGCCTAGTGCCGTCCCCAACATGTAGATTGCGAAGACGTACTTAGTTTTAATTTTACCAGCCAGCCAAGCCGCCAGATAGTATCCTGGTAACTGAGCCACCACAATGATCGTTGTATAGCCGAAACTTTCAATCACGCTGTTGCCCCGTGCCAGCATAATGCTTGGCAGCCACATAAACATTCCATAATAGCTAAACATGACCATTAACCAGGCAATCCAGAGCATAATAGTCTTGCCATGAAAAGATTTCTTTAAGGCCTGGCCCAAACCAACCCGTTTTGTTTGAACATGACTGATTTCTTGAATATTACGACGCATCATAATAGCAAAGAATCCAGTCAGCGCTGTAACTAAAAGCAGACCCCGCCAGCCAATTTGCGTGCTGAACAAAAATGACAGAAACGAGGCAATCAACCAGCCAATTGCCCAAAAGCTATCAGCCATAATCAGCATTTGTGAGCGCTTGTTGCCCTGGTATAAGTCAGAAATATAAGTAGCAGCTACTGGCAGTTCGCCACCGAGTCCCATTCCAACAAAGAAACGAATTACCAAAAAGCTTTTAAAGCCAACCGCGGCTGCTAAGACCACATTCCCCAGCGAAAACATCAGCAGGGTAATGATCAGCGTGTTCTTGCGGCCAATTCGATCAGCCAGGTGACCAAAATAAAAGCCGCCGCAGATCATCCCAATAGTGCTGACCGAACTGATCAATCCGGTCTGTGAATTGGCCAGACCCCAAGCTTTGCCAACGATCGGCATGATAAATGACAGTAGTCCAACGTCAAGTGCATCAAACATCCAGGCGGTTGCAATGATTAAAAACGAAGCCAAGGCCGTTTTCTTGGCTGTTAAACTTTGATCCATTTTTCTGCTCCCTTAACCAAATCTTGTAAAAGTAAGAGTTACCTTTATTTCGGTCAAGTTTAGTCCTTTATCGGTCAAATGCAAGCCAGAATTAATTATTTACTAATTGGGTAAACGTAACAGCGAGCGTTTACAAAACTGGTTTAATAATGCTTTACAAAAGTAAAAACTACCTAAAATAATTTTGGTAATGGATACTCAGAAAACGATTTCGATGCCAAAAAATGACCATCAAACTAGAATTAAGATCAAAAAATGAGCATTTCAAAATTGGAAATGCTCGTTGGCGAATGATTATCAATTTAGTAAGATTAGATTAGTTAAGAAAGGGTGATGAAAATGAATCAATGGCAAGATGGCAAAATACGCTGTCCATGGGCCAATCCCCAAAATCCACGTTATGTTCAGTACCATGATCAAAAGTGGGGCCGTCCAGTCAAAGGTGACCATGAACTATTTAAAATGCTGATTTTAGAGACCTTTCAAGCGGGACTTTCCTGGGAGATTGTTTTAAACAAAGAAGAAGGTTTTGCACATGCTTTTGCTGATTTTGACGTTAAAAAAATAGCGCAATTTACGCAAGTTGATCAGCAGCGGCTGCAAAACGATCCCAGCATCATTCGCCACCGCTTGAAGATCAATGCTGCCGTCAATAATGCGCAGGTTTTTATGCAGATTCAAAAAGAATGGGGCTCATTTGCTAAGTACTTATGGCACTGGACAGTTGGCAAGACGATTTATGAAACCGGCCAGACCCATTCACCACTGTCCGACGTCGTGTCTAAAGATCTCAAAAAACGCGGTATGAAGTTTGTTGGCACCAAGACGGTCTATGCCTACCTACAGGCAGTGGGCGTAGTTAACAGTCATGAACCGGGGTGCTTCTTATACCATGCGACTGAGCCAAGTAGCAATGTTGCACATTCAGTGTTGATACTTTAAGTGATTATTGCAATTCAGCTGAACAATTATCTAGGATCAGGTTCGTGGAATCAAGCCTGGGTTAGTTTTTTAACCAGGTCTTCCCAGATCAGATTGCGATCAATTTGGTAAACATAGCGCATCAAAGGCCGTGACTGATTGAACGCATATTGATAGTGACCATCATGAAAAATATCATAACGCGGATTGCTTTTGATATAAGGGGTTGGTACCAAATGGCTGTGGGTAAATGATTCATCAATCAGCCAAGCAACTACCGTGACGTCCCAGATGATTTGCGACCAAGCGTGTGTCTGATGATCGGCAACCGTGAGCTTGACTAGATAGTCACAGAGCTTGTTTTGTCTATTCAAGCGATCCTCAAGTTCTGCACGGCTGATGGTAAAATGATCAACTACCCCTAGACAAGGCAGCTGTACCAAGGCCACGCCACTATCAAACAGCACGCGGCTGCCGATAAAGTCTTGAACCATACTAAATTCAGCAGTATTTTGCCAACTGTGAGCATGACCACCCAGCCAGACGACAACAATGCGATCAATGATTGAAGAATCCATTAAAAAGCTGATCAAGCAGTCGCCAATCCAGTACCTGACCGCTTACCGGATGCATTAAGCCGCCCAAATGCTGACCAATTCGGAGTTGAGCATTCTGCAGATCAGTCTGTGCTGTGGCTTTAACTCTAGCAGCTATTTTGCCAAGGTTTTTCGCGCTAGCATGCACTGTTCACCGCGTGAGTATCGCAAGCACCTGCAGGTTTCTGGCAGTCAGGCAGATTGATTGAACTTTATTTTGGACGTGTTATGCTAAAGGCAACAATCCAAATGAGGTGATACTATGACAGATTATCAAGCAGAATTGGATGAAACGCGGGCCAACAATCGGAATCTGTTCGGTGCGCTGGGTGATACCGGTAAAGGCTTTAATGCCATGCATAGTGGAGCCATTAGGGATGGTGCTCTGAATATTAAGACTAAAGAGCTGGAATCATTAGCCATTGCGATTGCCGTACGCTGTGAAGGCTGTATCGTTCAGCATACCAAGGCCTGTTTGAAGGCTGGCGCTACGCGTGATGAAATCGTTGAGACGATTGGTGTAGCTGTCATGATGGGTGGTGGCCCATCCACGGTATATGGTGGCAAGGCATTGGAATGTTACGACCAGTTTGCCAAGGCCGCTGAATAAAATATAATTAAAAAGCACTTCTGCCAGCGGCAGAAGTGCTTTTTTGAGTGATCAGGTCAAATAATTAGAGTTGATTGTATTCTTTGTCAGTTACTGGTTCAAGCCATTCGTTGCTAGTATCAACGCCAGGAATCTCAAATGCCAGGTGGCTGAACCATTGATCCTTCTTAGCCCCATGCCAGTGCTTGACACCGGCTGGAATTTCAACAATATCGCCAGGGTGCAGACTTTGAGCAGGTTTGCCGGCTTCTTGATACCAGCCTTCACCATCAACACAGATCAGTACCTGACCGCCACCACTCTTGGCATGGTGAACGTGCCAATTGTTGCGACAGCCCGGTTCAAACGTCACATTGCTGATGGTCAGTGGATCGTCTGGCTTAGTCAGGACCTTGAGGTAAGACTGGCCACTAAAGTACTTGGCATAAGCATCGTTAGGCTCACCCAAGCCAAAGAAGCCACCATGTGAAGTCGCTTCATCACCATCTGCGTAGACTTCTTTAGCCATGTTGAAGGCTGCCCATGCATTTGGCCAACCAGCATAAAAGGCCAGGTGAGTCAGCAATTCAGCCATTTCGGTCTTACTAACGCCATTATTCTTAGCGGTTGCCAGATGATATTTCAGTGAGTTGTCAGTAATACCTTTGCCGATCAAGGCACTGACCGTTGCAATACTGCGCAGCTTGAGTGAAAGCAAGGATTCACGGTCCCAAACCTCACCAAAAAGAATGTCATCATTTAAATGGGCAAATTCAGGAGCGAATTCGCCTAAAGCATCATGTCCTGCAGTTTGTTTCATAGTTTGCCTCCAAAAACAGGGAAAAACCTGTCATTGCCATAATCTTTAATGTGTTCAACCTGTTTTAATGTATCCATATCTGCTGCATCGATTTCAAAATCAACTGCGGCATTTTGTGCCATATGTTCTGGATTGGCCGTCTTAGGCAATGGCAGCATGCCCAGCTGCAGATCATAGCGAATGCAGAGTTGGGCGACAGAAACGCCGTACTTTTGGGCCATCGCTACCAGCACCGAATTCTTTAAAACGGCACCATGCGCAATTGGTGAGTAGGCCTCAACCAGGATGTCATTTTGCTGACAAAAGTCGATCAAATCAAACGGTGTGTTGGCAATATGGGCCAAAATCTGGTCAACAGCAGGTTTAACATCGGCATGATCCAAAATATTTTGCAGGTCATGCTGATTGAAGTTGGAAACCCCAATTGCCCGCAATTTACCAGCCTTATAGGCATCTTCCAGTGCCCGATAAGCTTCAAGATTGCCTTCTTCATAGCGGTTATCGGACTGGTTGACCACTTTCCATGGCTGTGGACTGTGAATGATCATCAAATCGATGTAATCCAGGCCTAATTTGGTCAGTGACTCATCAATTGCCTTGGCAGCTGAGTCATAGTCTTTTAACTCGGCTGCTAGTTTGGTCGTGACAAAGATAGCTTGACGATCCTTGCCCGATTCGCGCAGGCCCAGCCCAACCTCGGTTTCATTGCCATAGGCTTGAGCCGTATCAATGTGTCGATAGCCCAGCTTAATGGCTTCTTTAACGGCTTCGGTAGCGGCCTGACCTTCAATCAGCCAAGTGCCCAGTGCTAATTTGGGGATCTTGACCCCGTTGTTTATTACATAATCTTCATTCAGAATGCTCATTTTTCTCCTCCTGTTCATCAGTTGATGGTGCAGTCCCCATACCAGGGATCTCGTCCAATGCCAAACCGGATACCGGATCGGGATGATAGACTGCTTTTTCAGTACCGGTAGCAATTGCCGTCCGATAATACCAGTCTTTGTAATCGAGCTCTTTTAGATAAAAGTTTAGCTGCTCGATCTGATCTAAGACATGCTGGCGCTGATCTTTGATGATTGAATAGCGCTGCTCCAGCGTTGCATCACCATCTGCGCACAGATCAACATATTCTTTGATCTTGCGAATTGGCATACCAGTTCCTTTAAGGCAGTTTAAAATCCGTAGCCAGGGGAAATCGGCATCCTCAAAAACGCGAATGCCATTGACCCGCTTGACGTTTGGCAAGAGCCCCTCTTTATCGTAATAGCGAAGCGTGGAAGGTGCCACGCCCATCATCTGGGCAACTTGAGAAATTGTATAAGACATTTCATCCCTCCAATCCAGCAGTTGATGCTTTAATTCTAGTCCTTAAAGTTAACTTTAAGTCAATGGTTGATTGCTAAATTTTATATTGATCGATCATCTTTTTTAGCTCGCTGACATACAAACGTTTTAACGTGACTGGTTCTTCTACGATTAGATAATGGACGAGGTAGCCTAGCTCCTGTGGATTGTAAAAGCCTTTTCGTTTTCAATCAATTCCATGGTTTCATAATGACTTTTCAAGGGACTGATCTTAGCCGGCTTGACATCAACGAACGGTTTGAGATTGCCGAAAACGAGGCAGATGCAATTTTACCAGCATTTTATTCGTCAGATTCCAATGACTAGAATTAATCAATTTTAGACTGAAAATAATTAAAAATGTAATATTTATATCATTATCTTTTAATGCTAAATATTAAAAAGGATTTGAGTGTGTTTGCTCAAATCCTTTTTTGTAATCTAATAAAGTTCGTTTTTAGCCAATTAGCCTTGCGTTGGCGTCATATCGTTGATGTTGCTGTGGCGATAGCCGTAACCAAAGTAGAGTACCATCCCAATAGCAAACCAGATACCAGCCCCGATCCAGGTTTCCTTAGACAAAAACGACATCATAAACAGGCAGGCAAACCCGGAAAGCAGCGGTAATACTGGATACAGTGGTACCTTAAAGCCGCCGTCATTTAAGATATCTTCACGCTTACGCAGCGGAATGATCCCAAACGAAACCATGGTAAACGCCAGCAGCGTCCCAATGTTAACCAGGTTGGTCAGGCTATCCAGTGATGCAAAGCCGCCCATTACCGCAATCAAAATCGCAACGGCCCACAAAGCAATTTTTGGCGTATGCGACTTTTTATCCAGCTGGCGCAAGGAAGTTGGCAAAAGGCCATCACGACTCAGTGAGTAAATCAGGCGTGACGAGGCGTAGATTGCCGTAAACATGCAGGTGGCCATCCCAATCAAAGCACCGATTGAAAGCAATGAGGCCAGCCAGCCTTGATGAACGGACTGTAGCGCAAAGGCAACTGGGTTGGCAACATCCAAGTGCTTGTAGTTGACCATTCCCGTCAAAACGATTGAGACACCCATGTAGAGAACCGTTGCTATCAGCAGTGTACCAATGATTCCAATCGGCATTGTCTTTTGCGGGTTCTTGACCTCAGCCGCGGAACTTGAGATGCAGTCAAAACCCAAAAAGGCAAAGAAGACGGTCGTGGCACCTTTGAATGCACCATGAGCACCATATGGCAAGAATGGGTGATAGTTAGCCCTTTTAACAAAGAATACGCCAATGATGATAAAGGCCACAATAATCAAAAGCTTGATAATGATGGCAATATTGTTAACCCGTACCGATTCGTGCATCCCGTATGACAGCAGCCAGGTAATTAAAAGAACGCTTAAAATCGCGGTCAGGTTGATATAGGTGCCCTTGGCCGGATCAAATGGACCAGCGAGAGCTCTGGGGATGTTGATGCCACAACTGGCCAGCAGCGAGTTGAAGTAGGCTGCCCAACCTGTCGAGACGCAGGCTACTGCCAATAAATATTCCAAGACCAGGGCCCAACCCATGATCCAACCGATAAATTCGCCATAGATAATGTTGCCGTATGAATAGGCACTACCGGCAACCGGAATTGCTGATGAAAACTCAGCATAGCACATTCCGGCCAGCCCACATACAATAGCAGCGGCCAAAAAAGAAAGCGAGACACCGGGCCCAGCATCATTGGCTGCTACAGTACCAGGCAGGATGAAGATCCCACTGCCAATAACGGCACCGATTCCCATTGCCATCAGATCTTTAGCGTTCATGGTCTTGGGCATCTGGCCGTCTGTTTTCATATACCGTGACAGACTTTCTTTGCGAAACAGATTCATAATATCAACCACCTTTGGATTAAGGAAAAACGATTCTTTTCAATGATATTTTGATTTTTGTTTGTGATATTGAAATACATAATAGTCGCATAAATATTAAAAATCAATTAGAAAAGTAAAGAAATTATTCATCTAAATTATTAAAGAAATGAAGGCTGAAATCGATTGCAACTTTAGATAAGAAACAAGGTGATTAGTTTTCGAGCTGTATTGCGTTTATCTAGTTTTACAGCTTTTTTTATTGAATGTATGACGGATCTGTCATACCATGATAGATATTTATTGATGAAAATTAGAGGATAAGAGTGAATAAATATTAAGCGTAAAAAACGTAACCAAACGTTTTGGTGAGGTCACGGCTGTAAATAATCTTAACTTTGACGTTAAGCGTGGTGAGGTTTTGGGCATTGTTGGACGAAATGGGGCCGGCAAGTCAACTACTTTTAAGATGATCATGAATTTTTTAAAGCCGGATCAGGGTACCATTACCATTGCTGGCCAGCCACTGGATGAAAAAATCTTTGGATCAGATTGGTTTTTTGCCCGAGGAACGGGGCCTTTATCTGGATATGACGATCAAGGAACAAGTACTTTACTTTGCGAGTCTGCATGGGTTTGATCTAAAAATTGCGGCTGCCGATCTACCGTTATGGATGAATCGATTATCAGTAAAGGGAAATGAGAAATCACGAATTAAAAATCTGTCGAAGGGTAATCAGCAAAAGGTTCAGCTAATCACGGCCATCGTCCGCGTCTGGTGATTTTGGATGAGCCTTTTTCAGGATTGGACCCGGTTAACGTGGAACTGCTGATTGAAACGGTCAAAAAACTAAAGGCAGCTGGTACGGCAATCATTTTTTCCTCACATAACATGAAAAGCGTTGCTGAAGTCTCGGATCAGTTGTTGATGCTTGTTAATGGGAATCAGCGACTGTATGGACCGATTGATGAAATCAGATCACGTTTTGGTAAAACCAAGATTTACCTGGAAGGCGTCTTTGATAATCTTTTAATTGAGGAATTGCCAGGGATGATGATTATCCCGGCAAAGTAACTACGTTTGATTCTGAACTGCATGTCAAGCAGGCAATTGATCAAGCCAGGCATCTTCCATCATTAGGATATCGTCTTTTACCAGCAACATTGGATGATATTTTTCGCTTAACGATTAAAGGGGAGGTAGACAGCCATGAGTAGAGTGCTTTCCGTTGCCAGAATGGTATTTAAAAAGAAGTCGCTGTCGCCTGCTTATTATTGGATGATTATTGCCCCAATCGTGGTCGCAATCATTGGATTTGGTTTCGTCAAATACATGCAACGGCAAAGCAAGGCTGAACGCCCGGTAATAACAGTTGTTGCCGACAACAATATCAAAAAAGTCCTAACATCTAAAAAATCAACCGCCTGGGGTTGTATTTGAATTGCAGCCCCAGGCAGCCGATGATAAAGATAATGGGGATGCATCCAATAAAAAAACCTCAAGTGAGTTTCGGCTCACCTGAGGTTTTTTAATTTTTACATCACCGCAATAATCCCTAAGAAGATGCAGACTACGATAAACAGGGCGGCAATCAGTTTGGCAATCCACTTCCACCAAACCGTAAATGGAATCCGGCATAATGCCAAGGCCCCAACCAGCATCCCCGCGGTTGGCGTAACGGCAGTAATCAAACCGGTCGCAGCCTGGTAGGCGGTTACAACAACGCTGCCGTCAACCTTGGCAAAGTGAGCCAGTGACCCCATGATGCCCATGGTTGTCGCTGCCAGACCGGAACTGGATGGGATCAAGAAAGATAAAATCACAAAGAAGATAAAGGCCAGAATTGCAAAGGCAGCTTTTGGCATGCCGCTTAAGCCAACTTCGCCCCAGTGCAGAATTGTCCCCGTAATCATCCCTTCGTTCATGATCACTTGAATCCCGCGAGCTACGGCAACGATAATGGCAACGCTTAATAAATCGCTCATACCCTTCATGAAGGCGTCAATGAAGTCTTGTTCCTTAATGTGGGCCACAAACATAACTACCACGGACATAAATAAGAATAAGAGCGTAATTTCGTTAAAGTACCAGCTGCCCAGTGGTGTCATGTCTTGACCGATTAATACGCCCAATACCGGCACGCTGACCAGCCAATCATTGAAATCATTAAAGAACGTCCATTTGGCATTGATGCTGGTCCATGGCACCAGACCGATAATCATAATCAAAAAAGTAATTGCAAAGATCCACAAGACGCGTTTTTGGACTTTGGTCAAAGGCGTTGGCGCTTCGCTACGGTCAGCAACGTTAAAGTATTCCATGTCGGCCTTGCGTTGATTGTAGACCAGTGACTTGGTTGGATCTTTTTTGATTTTATCGGCATAGTGCAGAATAAAGAAGATTGTCATCCCCGTGACGATAACCAGCAAGATGATCCGTGATCCCAGTCCTTCACCAGGGGAGATCTTGATCATAGCTGAAGCAACACCGGTCGAGAAGGGGTTGACCGTTGAAGCCAGATCCCCAACCCGCGTGCCTAGCAATATCACACCAGCTGCCACCAGTGAATCATACCCAACGGCCATCATAACCGGTACCAGCAGCGGGAAAAAGGCGATTGTTTCTTCACCCATACCGTAAGTCGAGCCGCCAAGCGCAAAGATAATCGTTAAAATTACGATCATTCGTTTTTCATGACCCTTGGAGTTGTGAACGACGGCCCGGATACCATCATTTAAGGCGCCGGTTTGGTTAACGACGCCCAAGAATCCACCAATCACGAGAATGAAAAGGGCGATCCCGATTGCGCCGGTTGTTGCCTTATTGCCGATCATCCCCGTGACGGGTGCCATAAAGACGTCCCAGATTCCTTGGTAGTGATGGGCAACCGTGTGATACGTGCCACTGATCAGGTTGCCGGCACTGTCGCTTTTATATGTCCCTGCCGGAATGATCCATGTCAAAACTGCCATCAAGGCAATCAGTAAAAATAGGATCGTAAACGCGGAAGGGAGCTTGTGCTTTTTCTTAGTAGGGGTTGGCTGTTGTTGCATAAGCAGGCTCCTTTCTATGGTTGAGCGAAAAATTCTTCAGCTAGCTGCTGGTAGAATTTGATCGATTGATGATAAACGTCTAAATCAACACATTCATTGCTCTGGTGTTGCGTATTGTTGCCGGGACCAATCAAGGCAATGGCAAAGTCGCCCTTAGCATGCAAGAACTCAGAGCCATCACTGGCACCAGCTTGGCCCTTGGGTTCAATTGGTCCATCAAACAGTTCATCGTGAACATGTTCAATCAGCTTGATCAACGGGGCATCCTTGTCTCCAGGCATTGCGTCTTCAGGGAAGCTGTATTCAATTGTCAGATCATAGCCCGGCTTTTGATTCAGTTGATCAACCAAGCCATTGAGTGCGTCAAAGACGACTTGGTTTGGATATTCGGGAATCGTTCGAATATTGCCTTTCATAACTGCTTTGGCAGGTACGCTGTTGATCTGTTCGCCACCATTAAAGACGCTTTGTACATGGGTGAGAGGCCCCAGCACGGGATTGACCTTGTCGAATTTAGCTATCAGCGGCTTAACCTGAACGGCAAAGTCAATCAGATGGTCGATGGCGTTGATGCCTTTTTGTGGCTGGGAGCTGTGTGCACCTTTACCCTTTGAGGTAACAATGTAATCGATAATGCCTTTAGACGTGTAGCCGATTTCGTGCATATCGTTACCCGGCTCAGCAATTACCAATCCAGCCAGATTGTCGGCATAGCCCAGCTTGGTTAATTGAGCGGCACCATATTCGCCGGTTTCTTCACCAACCGTGCACAGCAGACGAATCTTGCCAGGAACGTGATGGTTTTCCAACATATCCAACATGGCGGCAATTAAAGCTGCCAGGCCACTCTTCATGTCAGAAGCACCACGCCCATAAAGCATATTGTCTTTAATCGTGGCCTTAAACGGATCCGAGTTCCATTGACTAAGATCACCTGGGGCGACGACGTCTTCATGGCCGCTAAAGCCCAGCATGCGCTCACCTTCACCAATTGTAACGATCAGATTGTCGCGATCCGGTGCATAGCTTACGCGCTCAATCTTGACGCCTTGGTCTTCGTAAGGCTTAAACAGGGATTCAATGTAGTCAGCCACGGCGGCCTCATGATCATTAACCGATTTGATGCTGATCAAATGTGATAATATATTAATTTCTTGCTGCTTATTCATATTACGCACCTCTTGTTGAATTATTCATTAATAAAATGTTAATGGATAATCGTTTTTATGTCAATATACTGAATAAAAATAAATATATAGCTCTAATTGAATACTTTTATGCGAATTTTTCGATTTAAATTCAAATAATATTATTGTTTTATATTCATAAAAATGCATTAATAAACATAAATTAAGGGTTTTTACGTATAAAAACCCGACCACATCTAGATGAAGTCGGGTTAAAGATTTATCGTTTTAACAATCGCACCACGTTGGCAACGGTTCTGGTCATATTCTCAGGTCCCTTAGCCAGTGCGGACTGTCGATCACTGGCACCTTGCATAATGCTGAAAAAGGCAGTAAAGCCATCCGGATACAGCTTTTCGATACCGTTGCCAAGATAACCAGCAAACGAGATGACTGGCTTATGATACTTTTTGCCTAACTGCGCTACGCCAAAAGGAGCTTTACCAAAGTGCGTTTGAAAGTCTGTGCCGCCTTCGCCCGTAAAAATATAGTTGGCCTGCTGCACTTTAGCTTCTAAATTAGTAAGTTTGATGACAAGCTCAATGCCGCGCTGCATCTTGCCATCAGCAAATGCCATCAATCCGGCACCTAATCCCCCAGCAGCCCCAGCTCCAGGTTGATTTTCAATATCTTTCCCCAGATCGCGCTTGACGATTTGAGCAAAATGATGCAAATTCTGGTCCAGTCTTTTGATCATGGCAGAATCAGCGCCTTTTTGCCGGCCAAAGACATATAAAGCCCCTTGTGGACCAGTTAGAGGATTTGTCACATCACTGGCTAAGATGATCTCAACTTGTTTTAGCCGCGGATCTAATTCGCTGACATCAATCCTGGCAAGATCTTTTAATGCGCCGCCTCCAACCGGCAGTTCCTGACCACTGCTATCCAAAAGGTGCGCGCCCAATGCTTGTGCCATCCCCGCACCGGCATCATTGGTACTGGAACCGCCCAGCCCAATGATGATGCAGTCGATGTCCTGACCAAGCGCATCCTTAATCAATTCGCCGGTGCCATAGGTCGTTGTCAGCCACGGGTTGCGCTGATCAATCGGTACCATTTCCAAACCGCTGGCCATTGCCATTTCAATTACGGCGGTTCTTAAATCACCTAGGATGCCATAAGTAGCAGCAGTTGATTTGCCTAGTGGTCCAGTGACCGTCAGATGTCTAAAAGTACCATGCGTTGCACTGACTAAAGCATCAGTTGTTCCTTCACCGCCATCAGCCAAGGGAACGCTGATGATGCTGGCATTTGGATCGGCCTGCTTGATGCCGAAAGCCATTGCTTCACAAACCTGGCGCGATGTCATGCTTTCTTTAAATGAATCTGGTGCCAAAAGATAAGTGGTCATGCTAAATACTCCTTATTAAATATTTTGCTTTCTGAAGATTCTTCAGAATTGATTCATTTTAATCCTATATCAGACCAAGTACGATTCACGTATGATAATAAAAAACGAGAAGGAGTGAGATAATGCCTAGTCTTGATCATTTAAGCCAGATTATAACGCAACTTGGCCATCATTCAGCTTTGTTGGCAAGGATGACGACGGCGGTCTGGGATGCGGACGTGATGATTACGGTTGATGCTGATCTGCAAGATGATCCCAAATGACAGGTACGTCCTTGGTTATTGCTGGTCAAGTACAAAAAGATGCCTCACTGATCTATCTGGTTAGAAACTATCAATAACGTTCCTACAATCAGTCCAATAACTAAAAAACGCCGAATCAACATAGGATGCTGAAGCGACGTTTTTGGTTATGATATAATATTTTGGTCTAAGAACATTGGCAGTGCTTCGCTACAAAGGAAGTGATGCCAATGAAGGAGTTGAAACAATGAGGGCGACACTTCCCAACATTATGAAAGGGATTCAAAGTGTCAAACCGACATCAAGATGGCGTCGATCTGAAAGGGCTTGCTGCAGTTCTACATGAACTGCACGGCCTGCCGATCGGTGTTCAGTATGCAGCTCTAGCAGTGGTGGTAATTATTGTGATTGCCTCTCTGATTGCTGGCTGCTGGATGGTCAGTCATTTTCACGTCTGACCAAAAGAAAAACCATCTTTATGAGTGGCAGCTCTAAGATGGTGAAGTAGTTTTATCTGTAAATAAAGCGAAACACTGTCGATTTTCAAGGACATGGGCTAACGTGTTCCAGCACGTTAGCCTTTTTGTTTACGGTATAATTATAACTGGTTTTAAAATGTTTTGCAATTTCAGCTAAAAGAAGATGGTCCTAGCTGGCTCGCTAGCTGAAAGCACCAGCTATACCCAGCTTTATCAGCATATGTCAATTTATGCTATCTATAATTGAACATAATACAACAGCCCCGCCCAGTAGATTACTGAGTAGGTAAAAGGGGAGTAACAGGGGATGCAATCGATATTTGCAGCGCAATATCCAAACGTCGTCAAATCAATTAGTCTTCAAACGATTGGATGCAGACCAGCTGATCGTTTGAAATGTGCTCGTTTAAGGCATTGGCTAATTCACTTGAGATTACGCCAGCAGCGGCCTGTTGCTGAACGTAGCTGTGCTCATCTTGAAATGCCTTGATGGCCAGCGTACGCAAGATATTGGTATCCATCTCGCCACGAGAATGGAAACGATCCAGTGTCTGCTGCCGATTCAGATACATCCGCCGTACCATGGCAACCTCATGCACGTTGTCCGGTGTCTGTACCTCATCTAAAAACTCGTTGACATCGGCCATAGTCATGCTAAAGATTGATTCTAGACGGTCAAAATACTGTTGCCGAACCGCTTTGGACTTATCTTGCAAAGCCTTGTTGCTATATAGCTTTTGCATTTCGTTAAACGTTTGGGGATGGTGTTTATGCAACTTGTGACTCAGTCGTTTCCATTTCAGCCGGTAGTGCCAGATTCGCAAAAAGGCAAATAGGCCATGCTGACTGTGCATTAAGGCATCGCGGCCAATCATTCGGTCATAGACCTGCTCTTCTTTAGCAGTTACGACACCATTTTCACGCAGCTCAGCCAACGTCTGCATTTCAACGCCCCGTGCCTGACTGGCCAGACGATCATAGACATTGCGGTTGATCTTAAACGTCAGCGTCATCTGACTGCTTAGCTGATCAATCACCAGGGCCTGTTCTTTTTTATGATCAGGCGACTCACTGAGCTCATCGATTGCATATTGAACGGTATGAATCAGCTGATCTTGGAACTCATCGTTAGTGTAGTTCTTGGTTTTGGCCGGTAAGAGACGCGGGAAGGCCAGCGTCCCAACCGTCAGACTGATCAGGATCACAATCGCTGCCAGCAGGATCAATTGATTACGGGTTGCCAGCTGCGCGCTTTCTGTCAGAACGGGGATAGAAAATGCCATCGCCAGCGTAATCGTACCGTGAACTCCACCTAAAGCCAGCAAGAGACTGTCGCGGTTAATGTTGTCTGAATGCATATCAACCAGCTTGAAGCGAGCCCATAGATAGCGAATCAGCCCCAGAGCCAGGTACAGTCCCAACCCCAGCAAGGCCAGCTTAAGGATGGTTGCGGCTAGCGTCTGGCTGACGACTTCTGGCAGCATTACCCCCAAAAGGACAAAAACAAATCCATTCAACAGGCTCGCGATGATGCTCCAAAGGGTTGTCGTGGCATTTTGAACCCGTGAGGAAGTCAAGCGCAGCTGATCATCCAGGAATCCCTGCGCCATCCAGCAATCCAAGCCTGCCGTGATTCCAGACAGGTGTATTTCCTCAGCCAGCCAGTAGACGGCAAATGGAGTCATGACGTTAATCGGGATGACAATTGAACCAATATCAACGTGGGTTCGCATCAGTGTGGTTCTTAAAGCAATCAGCATCCAGCCCATCAAAGCGCCAAAAAGGATTCCGCCAAAAAAGACGTATAGGAAAACTAAAACGCCATGACCAATTGAAAACTCACCTGAAGTCAGTGTGCTGGTTGCCAGACTGAACAAAACCAGCCCTGAAGCATCATTGAACAGTGACTCGTATTCCAGGGTCTCGTTGACGTTTTTAGGCATCTCAACATTGTTTGTCAATGACTTAACCGCCACGGCATCAGTCGGTGTGATGATAGCTGCCAGCATAAATGCCAAAGCATAAGTGAAATGCTGCGGCAGAGCCAATTTTAAGCCGCCACCAACCAAGATTACCGTTACAATAGCCAACCCTACCGCCATTGATAAAATCTGGCGCACGTTTTGAGCAAGTTGGCGAAAAGATACGTTTTGGCCATCATTGAACATCAATGGGGCAATTATCAACAGCATAAATAGCTCCGGCTTTAAGACAATTGCATGCGTATCAATCGGTAAAATGCTCAGCATGATTCCAGCTAGTATCTGATAAATCGCTAATGGCAGAATCGGCCAGAGCAAATGAACAATGTTGGCTGCTACGACGGTGATTAAAAGCAAGCCAACAATATAGACAGTGGTCATAAGATTCCTCCCAAATCATTTTATTTAATTATAACTGATAAACGGTTGGCAATAATAGGGCAATCCTTGCTATTATCCCGTAAATTTATTAACGATAATTTATATTATGTAAAAACTCTCCTGCTTAGGTCAGCATTGATTAGCAGCCAGTAAATTCATTTTTATTTGCTGATTGATAAACCGTTTTGCATTTCGATATTATGCTTTTTTACAGCCAGAATGACAGTAGCCATAAGGTCCAAAATTTTTGACTACTAAAAATATTCAGCCCTTTATGCGTGAATTTGATATTGATCATGGTATAATACTTGAAGTTTTAAAAGACCGATTAGATTGAAATTAAGTAAAGAAGGGATCTACGTGACACTTACCGGAGCAGATTGGCAGCTTTTAGAATCAATCATCGTTGTCTTGCCGAAAAAGAAACTCAAAAAAGTGTGTAAGCATACTGACGCAACCAAGAAAGCCATTAAGCAGGTACGCAAAGGCCAGGCTTTTATAAGGGAATGGGACCCTAAAGTTGCCTATCAGACCTTACAATACTTGGAAAAGCATGTTTATAAAAAGAATCCGGCCAAGATGAATCAACACCGTTTGATCTGTAACTATCACGTAATGATCAACGATTTGAATCGGGCAATCTTTGATGAAAACTATCGCGGGCAGTACCCACCATTAACCCGGAAATCACGCATTCAGATTGAGCGTAATCCATTGGTTCAACCAGGAAAGGGCTATCGCAATATTATCGATTACTATCTAGACGATGGGCTGATGGGAGCACCCAGATATGCCAAGCTTCATGAGGCTACGATTGGCGAGGTTTTGGATGAGATGGCAATCATGGGCCAATACAGCATCTAAGTTCTAAGCAGATCTAAAAACTTATCATTGTCAATATAAAAGCGTCTGGCAGGATACGCCAGACGCTTTTTTAGCTTTTAAAAAGGGATGGCTGATCGAAACGCGCCATCAGATCAGGCAAACGATGAACCAATTTTTGTCGCGTGGTTAGATCATAAAAATAACTGGTTTGTGCATGCGCGTCGACTATTTCTCGATAATGAGTATAAACGTCATGTCCGGGAAGCTGGTTCATTTCGACTTGCTTTAAAATTTTAGATGACAGCCTAAATGCCTCTTGATCACTATCGTCGAACGGGGATGCCTGCCAAAGACTCACCGCAGCATTGATAAAGCGTGAAGTCGGCGTCCTTTGTGAGGGCAGGGGAGCCTTGGAACTGCAAATCGCCATCATTACTTCAGCATCACTGGCCTTTGGATCGATTCCTAGATAACTGGTTAGTTTTTGACGCTGCTTTGCGTAGCGGGGACTATTGGTCAAGACCCCCAACGGCAAGGCTTGAAGCGTCAAATGATATTGCGTGGGTTCAATCAGATAGGTGCCCGTATCGTCATTTAAGAGCCAGTGGAAGGGATGAACGATGTCATGGTCATGCCAGATTACGCCATTTAACGCAACTAAGTCCAATTCCGCGGCGATTTCAGCAACTGACGCGTGCATGCCCAGCAGCCAGCCAATCATGTCTTGGGGCGACAGATTTAGACAATGCGCTTGGGGATGATCATAATAAAGCTGCGGACCAGGAAAATAAAGCTCGGCTACCCAAAGCCCCGCTGAATTTAAGCCATCGCCAATTAAATAATGACCATTGATTTCTCGCATGCCCCCCAAAATAGCATAATCATTAGTAAAAGAATTGAATTTAGGCAGGCTCTGCCAATGATAATCAATTGGCAGATAACCTTGCTGCCAAGGTGTGGAACGAAGCGGAAAATCCATCGTGCGGCCTAAAAAACGATGCTGCTGTCTGGATGTAAAACTGATTGCCGTGCACATGCTATCAACGCCTTTTCATGAAATTCAACGTCATTTTAGCATTAATGGCTTGGTATCACTAGTCAACTAACTGACAATCGTTCAATTAGTTGAAAACGCTTTGCTATTTTGTATAATTAAGTTTTAGAGATGCAGGTCATCCACTTAAAGATGGCCAATTACATAATATATCAAAGGAGGAAAATCATGACAACTCACAAATTGATCCGGCTCACTGCAGCGGTTTTATTAGCTGCCACGGTGTCAAGCGGTACGTTTGCCACGACAGCGGAATGGTCGCCAACGGTCCAAGCTGCTGCTCAGAATATTAAATTGAATGAAAAACAGGCCGTTGCTAAATTCAAGCAAAAGTATGCCAAGGCTAAAATTAGCGAAATCAGTCTAGAAAAACATCTGAATCACTACCAGTACGAGATTTCCGGATTTGATTCGCAAAAAGAATACTCAGCTAAGATCGATGCACAGACTGGTAAATTGTCAGCTGCCAAAACCGAAAAGCTTGATGCCGATGATCATGAAACAGCCATTAAGCTTAATCAGGTCATCAGCCGCCAAAAAGCTAATCAATTAGCTGAAAAAGCCGCTAAATCCGGTCAAGGCCGCGAATGGACGCTGGAAACCGATCATGGTCAAACGATCTGGCAAGTTGACGTGGTTGACGGTCATCAAAAAACCGAAGTTAAAATCAATGCTGTCAACAAAAAGGTGATCAGTGTCGAGACCGATGATTAGCTAAAAAATGCTCGTCAAGCTGTTTAAAACTTGGCGGGCATTTTTAAGGTAGCTGGTTCTCTCTGTTTTTTGAAAGTAGCATTAAAATTTTAGTTTTAATGCGTTTATATTTTAAAACCGTTCTGGATGCCTATATTTATCTATATTCAATATGATCTATCTAACTAAGGAGTTTGCCATGATTAAAATTACTGCCGTTGATCCCCAAGACCTGCCAGCCATCCTGCGCATCGAACGACTTGGCTTTAACGAGGCCGAAGCTGGAACTGCTGCTCAGTATCAGGCACGGATCAATCAGCTTGCCGATACGTTTCTGGCAGCACGCGACGCCGATCAGCTCGTTGGCTTTATCGTCGGTCCAGTCGTTGATGCGCGTTTTAAATATATTGAAGACTGGATGTATGAAGCTAACGTACAAAATCGCGCTCAACCTGGCGGCAACCAGATGATTCAAACGATTGCCGTTGATCCTGATTATCGTGGCCAAGGGATTGGCTCCAGTCTGCTGCAGGCCATAGAAAAACAGGCAATTCAAAACCAGCGGCATCACATCGCGCTGACCTGTTTACTGGATCGCGTGCCATTTTATGAGAAAAAAGGCTATGTTAATCAAGGCATCGCAGCGTCAGCGCATGCCGGCGAAGTCTGGTACAACATGACCAAGCTTTTGCCCAGCCAACCGCAGCCCCTTGGTTAGCATTTCAGCGATTTCAATCTTTAACTGCGGCTTGTCACTGGACAAAATGAATCTTAGAATAAAAGCAGTCAATTCGTTTTTGAGGAGTGATCTTAATGATTAAAGACGGCTTTATCCCTTTTGGCCCTTACCGAACTTATTATCGGATCGTTGGCAAGCCCAGCGATAAGGCACCTTTACTGCTGCTGCATGGCGGACCGGGATCGACACACAACTACTTTGAGGCTTTAGATGAGCTGGCGGAGCGTGATCAGCGGCAATTGATCATGTACGACCAGATTGGCTGCGGCCTTTCCTCAATGCCCGATCATCCCCAGGTCTATCAGGCTGCGACCTGGCTGCGGGAACTAAAGAATCTGCGGGAACGGCTGCATCTGGATCGGATCCATCTGTTGGGCCAGTCTTGGGGCGGAATGCTGGCAATCATGTATCTTTGTGATGAAATGCCGGCTGGAATTAAGAGCCTGATTCTTTCAAGCACCCTTTCTGATGCCCAATTATGGGGGCAAGAACAGCACCGTTTGATCAGCTTTATGAGTAAGGAAGATCAGGAAGTCATTGCTCAAGCTGAAGTAGCCAATGATTTCACTGGTGATGCCTATCAGCGGGTCAATACCCGATTTATGGAACTGCATGCGGCGGCAGCGCCTGGTGAGAATGCCCCTGAATATCTATGGCGCGAGAAAAACGTTGGCGAACTGGCCTATCAAACGGCCTGGGGACCCAATGAGTTTACGCCGACCGGCAATCTCAAGGACTATGACTATACCGCCAAGCTGCGCAGTCTATACGTGCCAACGCTGATCACCAGTGGGACCAACGACCTTTGCACGCCCCTGGTTGCCAAGACGATGGCTGACGCCCTGCCCAATTCGCAATGGCATCTGTTTAACGGCACTCGGCATATGTCGTTTGTCGAAAAGCCTTTGGAATATCAAGCAGTACTGCAGGATTGGCTGGATCAGCACGATTAGACCAGCTCAAGCAGTCAGACTGTCGCATGATGGTACGCTTCAAAGATGACAAAGCTCCCTGCTCAGGCAAATGACCCCGGCAGAGAGCTTTTTTATCAGTGGCTGTCGTTCGTCCGTAAGCACACCATAACAACCCTGCGCAAAGGCAGCAAAGGCATTGATAGCTTAGCTGCAGTGGTCGCTGAAAACTATGATGATTATAAAAAGTGTACTATTTTGTATACACAAACGTTATGATTAAACCAAGGTGGTGAATGACCATGATTGAAGCTGTAACGACACGAGAATTGCGGAAAAATTTCAAGAAGTATGCTGATGATATAGTTGAATATGGTGATACGGTTTTGGTTGCAAGACCAGATAATAAGAATGTTGTAATGATTTCTGAAAAAGAGTACAACTCTTGGCAAGAAACTAACTATCTGCTAAAAAGCGAGGCGAACAGGGCTGCTTTAAAGCATTCGATTGAACAGCTCGGCAAGCAGGAACATTTTTTAACGCTAGAAGAATTTGAGAGCTTAAACAGTCATGAATAAGCTGAATATTGTTTTTACAGCAGATGCTTGGGAAGAATATTTGGAATGGAAAAAGGCCAACCGATCAATGGTTACACGTATTGACAAGCTGATCGGTGATACAATTAGGCATCCCTTTTCCGAATTGGGAAAGCCAGAGCCTTTACAACATGATCTGCAAGGCTTTTGGTCTAAAAAATTAATGACGAGCATCGCATGGTATACGCGGTAACTGAAACGGCTATTCAAATTATCCAACTAAAGTATTACTATCATAAGTAAGCAGAAAGGCCCCAGCGTGTTTGCTGAGGCCTTTTTAAGATAATAGATCAATTAATGGTGTGATTACGTTCATACATGCATAAAGTCGCAGTAGTAGTCACAATGCATGGTTTGCGGAACCTGATCCCATTTAACTGGATAGCCGGCACCATGCGCGCAGAAAACCGAATCCGGCGTATTAGCCAGATCGGCAGTCGGCAGATAGTCCGCCTGCTGAATGATCTCATCAGCATTATGACATGATCGATAGCCAGCCGGCAGACACTCCAGCTGTCCCTGACCATGCGTATAGCCGCGCAGCACCGTGGCATAGTCGCTCATTTGGGCAACTGGCGCCAAACCAGTCAGCAAAACGCTGTCAGTTGTCTGATCACCAAGCGGGTCAACCTCGCCATGCATCCGCTGCAGATCGTTAAGCGCGCGACCAACCTGAGTACTTGGAACTATTAGGCGGAAACGATACCACGGCTCTAAAAGCTGACATTGCTGCCGAGCTTTTAAAGTCATCAGTCCCTGCCGCAGCGCGCGACTGGCAGCTTGACGGAAGTCCCCGCCCTCAGTATGTTTAACGTGCGCGCGGCCGCCGACCAGCGTTACTTTGACATCAGTCAGCGGGGCACCGATCAAAACGCCTTTGGGACTGGTCTGCTCCAGACTGGTAATAATCTGATGCTGCCAGTTTTTATTCAGCACGTCGATACTGCATTGGCTGGCATAGCGCATCCCCGCTCCCCGCTTGGCCGGTTCCAGCAAGAGATGGGCTTCGGCATAGTGCCGCAATGGCTCAAAGTGGCCGACTCCCTCAATTGGCGCGGTGATGGTCTCGCGATATAAAATGCCGCCCTTGATGAAGTCGACGTCTATATCAAATCGTTCTAAAAGCAGCTGCTGCATAATCTCGAGCTGTACGGTCCCCATGATCTGAACGCGAATCTCCTGCAGCTGCTCATTCCAGACCACGTGCAGCAGTGGATCTTCGTCAGCCAGCGTCTGCATGGCTTTTAAGCATTGGTGAACGTCATTTTCTTTCGGGTCTACCGCATAGCTCAACACGGGCTGCATAAGCGTCTGCGTGTCGTCTTTAAGCTTTCCCAGCCCTTGCCCCGGATAGGTTGTCGTTGGTCCGGCAATGGCACAGGTAGCGCCTGATGCAACCTGATTGACAATGGTAAACTTACTGCCATTGTATACCCGCAGCTGATTGGCTTTTTGATCCGGTAAAATCGCAGTCTTTGCCTTGAGACTGCCGCCCATCACCCGCACCCAGGTTAAGCGTTCACCCCGTTCATCATGTGAGATCTTAAACACCCGCGCCGCAAACTCGCTGGGAAATTCACGGGGCTGAGTCCATTGAGCAAGTGAAGCCAGCAAGGCATCGATCCCCTGCAGCTTTAATGCTGAACCAAAGCAGCAGGGAAAAAGCTGCCGCTGCTGAATCATCTGCCGAATCCGCTCACCTGAAAGCCGACCTTGATCCAGGTATTCTAACAGTGCATCGTCATCTTGCATGGCCAGTTCTTCATGGTCAAATGATTTAAGCTCGCCATTAAAGTCCGTCAGCGCAAAACAGCCTGGTGACAGCTCAGTCTGCAGCTGACTAAGGACAGCCTGACCATCAGCCGTATCAGCATCCATTTTATTGACAAAGATAAAAGTCGGGACGCGGTTTTCAGCCAACAGCTGCCAAAGTGTTCTGGTATAGCCTTTAATGCCATCAGTTGCCGAAATCACCAAAACTGCATAGTCCAAAACACGCAGCGCCTGTTCAGTCTGCGCAGCAAAATCAACGTGGCCAGGGGTATCCAGCAGCGTGATGGACAGGTCGTCATACTCAAGCTTGGCCTGATGCGAAAAAATCGTAATGCCGCGCCTTTTTTCAAGCTGATCAGAATCCAGGAATGCATCCCCATTGTCAACACGTCCCAGACGGCGAATGATTCCCGTCTGATAAAGCAGGGCCTCAGACAGCGTTGTTTTACCGGCATCAACATGCGCGATCATGCCAATCGTAATCTGTTTGCTCAATTCAATTCTCCTTTATGGCAGTGAGTTGCCGGCTGCCAGATAGATATCGTACCATTCCTGGTTGGTCAAGGTTATCTCGCTGCCTTGAGCACTATCGATAATATGCTGCGGATTCATCGTCCCCAAAAGCACTTGCATTTTTGCGGGATGTTTGAGAATCCAAGCAACCGCGATCGCATTTTTAGAAACATGATACTTATCGGCAAGCTGCTTTAACACCACGTTTAATTCATGGAACTCCTCATTGTCGATAAAGGTTCCCGCAAATGTACCATATTGAAACGGCGACCAGGTTTGAATCGTCATTTGCTTGCGCCGCGCGTATTCCAACAGTCCCCCATCATGATTGAGCGAGGCTTGATCAGTCATATTGGTATGCAGACCAAAATCAATCATCCCCGTGTGCATGATCGAAAACTGCAGCTGATCGATCAGCAACCGCTGAGAGCAGGCCTGCTGCAGCAATTCAATCTGTTGCGGGTTGAAGTTGGAAACGCCAAAGTGCCTTACCTTGCCAGCTTTTTGCAGCTCATCAAAAGCTTCGGCAACCTCTTCAGGATCCATCAATGGGTCAGGACGATGAATCAAGAAAGAATCCAGATAGTCAATGCCCATTCGTTTTAAGATGCCATCCACGGCAGCCAGCAGATGCTTTTTAGAAGAGTCATAGCGCGTAATGCGGCCCGTTTCATCAGCAAACAGCCCAGCCTTGGATTGAATGTAGAAATCATCTCGTCGTAGCCCACTTTGCTTGAGTGCCTGGCCAAAATGAATTTCGGATGAGCCGCGACCAAGTTTGGGATCACGGCCATAGATGTCAGCGGAATCGATAAAGTTGATGCCAGCTTCATGAGCGGCCTGAAGCGTCTTAACAGCCTCAGCAACGGGCAGTGTCCCCATCCGCATGATCCCTAAGGCAACGTTTGAGACTTCCCAATTTGTTGCGCCAATTTTAATCGTCTGCATAATTTAACGCCTTCTTTATTGTTGATATGATCAGTATAAACCAAAACAAAAAAATCTCCTAAAACTCATGCCGGTTCTAGGAGAATGCAGTTAATGCGACCGATTAGGCAGATCATAGGTAAAGCCCTCGCCTTCCACGCTGGCGATGTCAAACGTAGTAATAAAGGCATGCGGATCGATATCATTGATTAAGCGCTTCAAGGTCACGACTTCTTCAGAGGCCACTACGCAATAGACGGCTTGGCCTGGCTGATGCGAATAGGCACCTTCGCTTTTCAGCAGCGTGACGCCCCGTTCCAGCTGCCACATGATCTGATTGCTGATTTCCTCGGTTTGGGTCGAGATAATGATGAAACCTTGTGCAGGATAGGAACCAGCCTGCGTAAAATTGACCACCTTGGAAAAGACATAGGATGCTAACAGCGTGTACATCATTTTACGGATATCGATATAGGAAAGCGATGCCGTTAAAACGATCGCGTCACAGATTAAAAGCGAACGCCCCATGGGAACGCCGCGATGCCTTTCAAACATCCGTGCGACGACATCTGACCCACCCGTTGTACCATCAAAACGGTAGACGATTCCTGAGCCAAAGCCGCCGATCAGACCAGCTAAGACCCCAGAAATAAACAGGTCATGCTGAATATCCAGGGTGAATGGGACGCGCTGCCAAATCCAGATCCATACTGATAGCCAAATGGTGCCATAGACGGTATAGATCAAAGCGCGCCGTCCCAATAGCCGATAGCCGATGACGATCAGTGGAATATTGATGCAAAAAGTCGAAATGGAAGGATCAACATGAAATAGATGATAGATGATCAAAGAGATCCCGGTAACCCCGCCTTCCGCTAATCGATTGGCAATATTGATCTTAACGAATCCCAGTGCATAAATGCCGCAGCCAATCGTGATCATCAACAGATCCAGCAGTCTTACTTTGTTGGTCGATGCCTGCTTGAGCATTGCATCACCCGCCTTTCTTAAGTCATGTTCGATCAATTCAGCTTCCCATGCCAGGTAGCTGATTAAATAACTAAATTCTAGATGCAAACCGGTTGTTTAGTCAAATTACGCCGTTTAACGATATAATAGAAGTTAATTAAATTGGGAGGCAGTGGGATGCAGAAAAAGAAATGGAGCCTGCTTTTAGGAATCATACTGGGAATGATGATGCTGACGATTCCAGCACGTGCGGCTACGAATTCAGCAACGTTTATTTTTCATGATCGAACCGGCAGTCAGCGTGACGAGACGCCATTAGTTACCGCCGCGCAAAAAGACGGCGTGAAGCTAAGCGTTTTGCATGCCCAGGTCAGTGCTCAAGGAAAGGTCAGGCTAAGCGGACAATTGACAAAAGAAATGGCGCCCGTAATCGAAGTCGAGTTTGCCAAGCATGAAGGCAGCTATTCTAAAACTGCGCAATGGTCATATCAAGTTATCAAACAAGCACGGGCAAAGTGGCATTTTAAGACCATGAATCTGGTGGGAATTGGTACTGGTAATATGGGTCTGCTGAACTGCCTGACGAGATATGCCGATACTGGTCAGCTGCCAACCCTTGCCAAACAGGTTGCCATTGCTGGTCCATTTAACGGCACGCATATTCAGCCAAACGCCGATTCAAAGCTGATGAAAAACGGCCGCCCCTATCATATCAACATGCTTTATCATGAGCTGCTTGGCTTAAAAAAGACCTACCCCAAGTCAAGCGCCGTCTTAAACATCTACGGCAATCGAGCTAATCATTCAGATGGAACAATTGCCAATAGCTCATCACGCGCGCTGAAATATTTGGTAACGCCACGAGCCAAGAGTTATCAAGAACAAGCAGTCAAGGGCACGCGTGCAGGTCATGATCAGCTGACGCGCAACCCGCAAGTACAGACTGCCGTAATTAAGTTTTTATGGAAATAGAGTCAAACACCATCGACTAATGTCACGGGATTTCCAGCAGAAATAATTGAAGCACTGAATCACTCGTCTCAAGGATGATTCAGCGCTTTTTTGATGATTACGGCAGTGCTTGATCGATCCCCCGCGTGAATTCCAAAACGGTACCGGATCGATGCTTTGTAACTTTTGACGATTGCTTGAACTGCATTTTTTGCATAATAGTCCAACTTGAGAAGTTTTTAGCTGCCATTAACGCCAAATGATCGCCTGTTTCACTATCATGACGCTATTGTTGTGACTGTTTGGGCGATGAGAGCACTGATTCGCCAGCTGATAATGTCTGAAAATACTTGTCGAGATAGACTTTGTGGCTGACCGTCATAATCAGGTTACGCAGCATGTGTTTTTGCTCGGTATCGTCATGTCCAACTACGGCCAGTTCGTTTTGCAAGCCAAATACATATCTCAAAACGTTTTCCAGCTCTTCGCAAAAATAGTCATAGGCCGTCTGCGTGTCATAGCTTTGTCGCTGAATCCGAATTGCCAGTTTTAGATTATCCAGCTGCAGGACATTTTTAGCCACGGCAATAAACATCAGCTCGGCCAGCTGCTCTGTTTGATAAAGCTTCTTTTGCGGCCGCGAGATCAAACCATGCTTGACATAGTTGCTGATCATGGAGCTGGTCAGCTTAACGTCGCCTAATGGACTGAGGCACTGATTCAGATAATTGGTCGTCTGTTCCAGATAAAGGCCAACGTTAGGCAACTCTTGATAGCGCGGCAGTTTAAAATCAATCAGGTCTTGGGCCATTCTTTCTTCTCTCTTAGTCATCATGGTTTCCTTTCACAAATCAATTAAAAATATTATAGCTCAGGCTTGATAATTAAACTAATAGTATCTTATATTCTCTTTCCGGTTTTTAAAAAACTTGACGTTGGAATTTGGATCAACTAAACTTCAAGTAAAGAGTTTTCGAAAAACCGCTAATGTAATCGAGGTAACTATTAATGAAAAAGATCGTCGTTGACTCCGGCGCCAACCTGCTGGAAAAATCCATCAAAAACGTTGCATGCGTTAATGTTCCGCTCACCCTGACAATTGAAGATCAAGTCTGGTCTGACGATGAAGCCCTCAACCTGCCCGCTTTCACAGCCGCCCTGCAGCAGACGAGCCAGCCAGCCGCCTCTTCATGTCCTAATCTGGCCCAGTGGCTGGCCGCTTATGGGGATGCTGATGAAATCTACGTCTTGACGATTACTGGCAAAATGTCGGGCAGCTATAGTACCGCTCAGCAAGCCGCAGCAATTTATCTTGAGTCGCATCCCGCTGCTAAGATTCAAGTCTTTGACTCGCTTTCGGCTGGACCGGCAATGCATTTAATGGCTGAAAAACTGGCTGAGCTGATCAATAGCGGCCTGTCGTTTGACCGGGTCGTGATGGCTTTAAATGAATTTATGTCGCAAGTTGAGCTGATCTTTGCACTGGGTTCACTGGATAATCTCGCGGCAAACGGTCGGATCAGTCCCGTATTGGCTAAAGTGGCACACTTGATGAACCTGCGCGTGATCGGTACGGCGGATCAAGGCAGCTTTAAAATGCTGACCAAGGCACGTGGTCCGAAGAAATGCTGCCAAACCCTGATCAGCCAGATGGAACAAAAAGGCTATCAAGGCGGCGCGGTCAGAATCGATCACGTGCAGAATCGAGCAGCTGCCGAACAGTTTCAAAAGCTGCTGTTGGCTGAGTATCCCCATGCCAGGGTAGTAATTGGCGAATGCCGCGGACTATGCAGTTTTTATGCTGAACAGGGCGGGCTGATGATTGGCTTTGTCAAGGGCAATGAGCAGCAATAGTCATCCCGTTTTACTACGATTAAAAATTCGTATCCTACTATCAGTAAAAGTTATTTTACTTAATAATTAAAAACCGCTATGCTAAAAGAAATTCAAATTGGGGGACTTGAAGATGCACGAATTTCTTTTGAAAAAGTGGCGGTGGCTGCTGACGATTTTGGTATTGGCAGTAATTAGCGGTGGACTTTGCTGGTGGCAGCGAGCACGAGCAGCTCAACAGTTCGTTCAATCCAAAACGCCGACCTTCTTTTTCCATGGCTATGGCAGCAGCCGCCATGCTGAAGAACACATGGCTAACGCGGCCAAACGAGCTGGAGCGACCAATACGATTATCTGGGCAAATGTCGACCGTACTGGCAAGGTTACCTTCCATGGTCAGATCAAGGCCAACGCCATTAATCCGATTATTGAAGTCAACTATGAAAACCCGCGGGAAACCAACTATCATACTGATGGACAGTGGGCTTTCAACGTTTTGAGCGCGGCTAAGCAAAAGTGGGGTTTCAAAAAGATGAATCTGGTTGGTCACTCAATGGGCAATATGGACATTATGTATTGCCTTTTGGATCATCCCAACAGCCAACAGCTGCCGAAATTGCAAAAACAAGTTGACATTGCCGGACATTTCAATGGCTTGAATGGCGAGAACCAGGCATCATCAAAGCTGGCCGCAGATGGCAAGCCGGCCGTAACCAATCGTTTCTATCGTGAGCTGACCAAGCTGCGAACGACCTATCCAACCGGCGTCAAGATCTTAAATATCTATGGTAATCTGCAGGATGGCTCTAATTCTGATGGCACGGTTCCTAACAACTCATCCAAATCGCTGCGCTATCTGGTGTCGCCAGTTGCCAAATCGTATACTGAGCATGAAATTAAAGGTGCACGGGTTCAGCACAGTAAATTACACAGCAACTCACAGGTTGATTCCCTACTGATCAACTTTTTGTGGGGAAAATAATACAGCTCAAAACAGTGTCAGCTTGTTTTCAAGACGGCACTGTTTTTAATTGGTCTAGTTTAGCTTAAAACGATGAATCTGATTAGAAATCCAACGAATGATTAAAATAAAGATAAAAAAGGCCCGTTTTTTCTTTTTTAAGCAACTAAAATCGATTAAAACTTGTGATTATTCGTTTGTCCCCCAAATTGGTTTACACGTTGGGCAGCTGGTGATAAAGTCTTAAACCATAAAGAGAAAGCAAATTGGTTTTTGAAAGGTGTGTTAATAATGAGAAAAGAACACGATTCACTTGGTATTCAAAGCGTCCCACAAACTGCCTACTATGGCATTCATACTGTCCGGGCTCGCGGCAACTTTCCAGCCGTCAGCAGCGTCAATGATCGAGAGCTGATCAAGAACTTCCTGCGCGTTAAGCTGGCCTGTGCCCGCGCCAACCAAAAAGCGGGTCGTTGGGATGATGAGCGTGTTCCATTGGCGATTGTCAAAACCTGCCAGGATCTGTTGGCACACTTTGAGGAATATGAAGATGAATTTGCCATCCCTGCGATCCAAGGCGGTGCTGGCACGAGTACCAACATGAATGTTAACGAAGTCGTTGCCAACCGGGCGATTGAGCTGCTGGGTGGCCAAAAAGGCGACTATCAGCTGGTCAACCCCAACGATGACGTCAACAAATCACAGTCAACCAATGATACCTACCCAACCGCGGGCCATCTGACCATGATTCAGCTTACGGATCGTCTGTCGCTGACGCTGAAAAAAGTAATTGCAACGCTTAAGCAGCTGGCTGAAAAATACCAAACCACGCTTAAAATGGGGCGTACTCAATTGGAAGATGCGATTCCAACCACGTTTGGCCGCTCGTTTCATGCTTATGCCTCACTGTTGGAACGCGACCTCAAACGTCTGAAAGCCGCCCGTGATCAGCTGTTGACGGTGCCTTTGGGCGGAACGGCGATTGGCACCAGCTTGACTGCTACGCATGAGTATCTCAAAAACGTAATCGCGGAGCTGCAAAATGCCACGCTGCTGCCGGTAAAAGGCTGTGAAGATCTGATTGACGGCGTGCAAAACACTGATGAATACGTTCAGCTTTCGGGTGCCTACAAGTCATTGGCCGTTGATCTTTCTAAAATGTGCAACGACCTGCGCCTGTTAGGATCGGGTCCGCAAAACGGCTTGGGCGAACTAAACCTGCCACAGCGTCAAGCCGGCTCTTCAATTATGCCGGGGAAGGTCAATCCGGTCATCCCTGAATTCGTAACCCAGACTGCCTACCAGGTGATCGGTCATGACGCAACCATCACCATGGCTGCCGAAGCCGGACAGCTGGAACTCAACGCTTTTGAGCCGGTTATGTTCTTTGATCTGTTTGATGATGCCCGCCTGTTAAATGGTGCCTTGCAGACGCTTAACGAGAACTGCTTGATGGGAATTACCGTAAACGTGGCGCGCTGTCGGCAGATGGTTGAATCTTCCGCGGAAGCTGCGACTGCCCTTTCCCCGCTTTTAGGCTATGAAACCGTCAGCCATCTGGTTAAAAAGGCCTTAAAAGAACAGCGTCCGATTCGTGAACTGGTTGGTGATCGTCTAACAACGGCAGAATTGGATCAAGCCCTGGCGCCGACCGCATTCTTTGTTAAATAACGTTGCTTAATGAAAAACAGGCTCAGCAGCAATGCTGGGCCTGTTTTTGTCGATCATGATAGGTTGAAAATCGACTGAACCTCGCGCAGCACACCGTCATGATCGTTATCATAACTGGTGATGCGGTTGGCAAGCTTTAAAATATCGGGACTGGCATTTTTCATGGCCACCCCCAGACCGGCTTCCTGCAGCATTTGCCGGTCATTTGACGAATCGCCAAAGGCTACGACACTCTTTAGCTGATCATGATCGTCATTGATAATCAGCTCTTTTAGTCCGGCTGCTTTGTTGACGCCCAAAGGTAAGACGTCCATACAGCCAAAGCCGCTATAGGTTGCATAAACCGGATAGCGCTCAATCATCTGTTGGGCAAAACCGCGGATCTGGTCTGGCGTGACTTGATGATTGAGCCAGATTGGATTAACGTTATAGATCTTATCGTTAACTTGAGTCAGATCGTCAATGAAATCGATATTGATCCCAAACGGCCAGGCTTTTAGGTCAGAAATCCTGGTGCCCCAGGTATGGTTCCAACCCGTCAGCAAAATTACGTCAGGCGTGACCGGCAACGCGTTGACTGCTTTGATCAGCTCATTGACTTGTGACTTAGCGTGCGTTCTTTCAAAAACGACCTGCCCTTTTTGGACGATCAGCGCGCCATTGATTGAGATAAACGTGTCAATCAATGGACAAGGCGCAAAACACTTCTTTAAAAATCGATAGCTGTCACCACTGGCCACGATCCAAGAAACGTTTTGCTGTTGCAGCTGGCCTAATGCCGTATTCAAAGCAGCGGAATTTAGCTGGTGCCGACTGTCAAGCATGGTGCCATCGACGTCGGTTGCGATATAGCGATACATGGCGATCCTCCCTTCAATCGATTGAGGACGATAATGATGATTCTGATTAATAGCGACGCTTGCGCAGACCTAAAAAGCCAAAGCTCAGCATCCCCATCAACATGCCCAGAATCGTCATGCCCAAGCCATTGCGATTGCCGGTCTGTGGCAGAAGCCGTTCAAAAATCGATGGCTCAGCAGTCGTAATGGCGTTGGACGTGCTTAAGAGCTGACTGTCGCCGTGCTTAGACTGACTGACCTTTGTTGGCTCACTGGTTGCCTTGACCGTAACGTCTTTAAGGCTGCTCTGCTTGTTCGATTTACTGTTGGACGGCTTGGTGCTGGAAGCGGTGCTTTGGGAGGATGACGTCTGATTAGCATCCTTGGCAACGGCTTCAATCGCCATCAGCAGATTGGCTTGCTCTAAGGTATCTTGCGCTTTGTTCAAGGCATCGACGGCATCGTTTAATTCTTTCTCCGCATTGCTCAGGTTTCCTTTTTGCGTTTCGACATCTTTATTGGCATTGGCTAAAGCCGTTTGTGTTTCATTGACCTTTTGCAGTGCCGATGGAATCAGCCCATAGATATGTAAGACTCCATAGTTGTCCATCGCGACGCCAGCGTATTCAGTATTGGTACTCAGCAGCATTCGGGCATGGCTGTTTTGCGAGTGAGCATCGTTAAACAGCATATCCCAAATCGAGACCGTGGCAACACGTTTTAAATCGCCCATGGTCTTAACGATTCGACTGATGACATTGGGCTGCTTTTCGTTAGCACTCATTAGACCGATATTTTCCCAATCAGCCTTTACGGAATCAATTCCCTCACCGTATTGATAATTAACGGTTTTAAAAACCAGCTCGCGATTATGATCACGGGTTACGTTGGTATTCCAGTTTTGGCTATTATAGGCATAATTAACGATTGCCAATGCCTGGGCTAGAGTCATATCGTTATAGATCCAAGCCGTCAGCCCAAACTTAGCCCGAATCTGATTGATCAAAGCAGCCACATAATCGCTGATCTCGCTTTGCTGAGCCTGCGTCAGCTTAGTAGGATCAAGCGTCATGCTTTCATCATCCAGTGTCGGCACGACGGTTAAAGCATCCTTGAGACTAGGATCCATTTCGTATTTCTGTGTTGCTTGATTGAAATGCCAGTTTTCGGTAACGTTGACTTCACCAATCTGATTCTTAACGTTGGCTGACGCATCAGATGATGGATTGTCAAACATACTTAAATTGGCATTTTTGATATCAATCGTACTGCCGTTTAAAGTGGCGGCCTGTTCAGCACTGGATGGCATTTGTGATTGAGCCACCGCACTGGCAATGGCATAATTACTCTGTGCGACACTGGCGGCACTGGCCGCGCTGCTTTGGGCCGCTGTCGCTGAATTTACTGCTGCCGAAGCTGAGGCCACGGCGGCAGAAGCTGAATCGACTTTTTGCTGAGCCTGGGAAACGGCGGCCTGCGCGCTGGCAACGGCACATTGCGCATCGGTAGTCGAAGTTGCGACATTTGGATTAGTCGTTGTAATTTGTGCAGTGGAATTGTTGACGGTATCGGCATGAGCTTCCTGCCAGCCGCCGCCAAAAAACGCCGCACCGGCAATGACTCCTGCCGTTAAGACCGATTGTTTTAAATGTTGATTCTTCATCTTAGATTACTCCCTTATCAAACAAGTTGGTGGTCAAACCAATCTCAATATTTACTTTACCGATTTCCACATTTTATGTCAAACCATGCTCAAAACTTAGCAAGAATCTTTCTGGCAAATCTGATACTATATAATAGTAGAAACAAATAGAAAAGAGGAAACACATGGAAGCCGATAAGTATTTGAAACTGATCGATGAGGAACTGTCGCGGCTCCCAGATTATGTTAATGAATATCGCCTTGGAACCAATCATGCCATTACGACGACCTATCAGTATCTGACTGAGATTCGTCGGTTTATGGATTGGCTGCGCACCAGCGGCCTGGTTGATGCCAAGTCAAACCGAGAAATTCCGACTTCAGTTTTGGAACACCTGCGTCGCAATGACATCATGCTTTATATCGATCATCTGCGCCATACTACCAATGCTCAGGGACGCGTCAATTCACCGACCTCAATCAATCGTTCAATCAATGCCCTGCGCAGTTTGTTCAAGTTTTTGACGATCACTGCTGACAACAACGATGGCGAACCCTATTTTGAGCGCAACGTCATGCTCAAGATCAATTCGTTAAATGATACCAAGACCTTGAACTATCGCGCCCATGCCCTGGCTGCGCATATGTATCGCGGTCAGATGAAGTTTGATTTTATTGATTTTATTGAAAACCGTTATCCAAAAGTATGCGACAAGCGCTCATTGCCCGCGTACCGGCGTAATAAAGAACGCGACATCGCGATTGTTGCCTTGATCTTGGGGACAGGAATCCGGGTTTCTGAGACCGCCAACGTCAACGTTAATGATATCAACTGGCAGCAGCAGATGTTGGACGTTACCCGTAAAGGTGGCCAAAAAGACAGCGTGCCGATTGCTCCGTGGGCAGTCAAATACGTACAGGACTATCGCGATCTACGAGTTCAGCGCTACGGGGCTACTAAAAAGGACCAGGCCTTCTTTTTGACGATCTATCAAGGAAAAACGCGACGGATCACTGCCAATGCCATTGAACGAATGGTTAAAAAATATTCGACGGCATTCGGTCATCCCTTGACCCCGCACAAGCTGCGTCACACTTTGGCCTCGGAGCTGTATGACGTAACCAAGGATCAGGTTTTGGTCTCTCAGCAATTGGGACAAAAAGGCACCTCGGCTACCGATCTCTACACGCACGTTGATCAAAAAGAGCAAAAGGCAGCGTTAAGAGAAATCAGCGAGCAGGCAAACCAAGCGCCGCAAAATGAATAATCAAGCTTCTGTCTAGCCATCGCCAGACAGAAGCTTTTTATTAGCGTTGACTTTACATAATATCCAAAACGTAATATTCAATCGAGATGCTTTCAGCTGGTTCTTGTTTTGGAACTGATGATGGCTGCTCGACTGCTCTTTATAAATTCTGCAATCAGATTGCTGCCATCTTTTATGATTTTAGCTGGTCAAGAAAGTTGCCGATTCGCAAGTTAATTGCGTTTAAGGCAACTGGCTAAAATGCTTACGAAACGCTCATTCGATAATCGCCGCTCAGCCACATTCAAACGACCAACTACCCACGCAAATTAATTTCAGTGCATCTGAGAGCTAAATTTTAAAATCACCCGGTTTTATGCTGTTTTCTAGTGCTAAAGCGATAATTGTAAGACACTTTTGATAAAAGAATCTTACAACAAACTGCCATAAATGCCGTCAAATCAAGGTTTTTAATCAGCAGAAAAACGCGTAAGACTGTTATATGATTATTATGAAAAATCGGCTTATTGATTTTTAGCTGTTAATCAGGCAGATTTAAAAGCAGACAGTCGGTCAACTCAGTATAGTTAACGTCTACAATATTATGTAAATAAATATCTGCTTTTAATTTTCATGGCTTTCTTGTATCATTAAAACCATTAATCAAACAAGGATGTGAGATTTTGAAGAATATCGTGATTATTGCAACTGGTGGTATGATTGCCGGCAGTGGCGAAGCTGGCCGAACTACTGAATATCGGGCAGGAACGGTAGCAGTAGCTGATATCTTAAAGAGCGTGCCCCAACTAGGAAAATTGGCCAATATTGAAATGATTTCTTTAATGAGCGTTGATTCCAATGAAATGGACGAGCAGAAATGGCTGCAGCTGCGCGAGGTTATCAATCAGCAGGCCGCTCGTGATGATGTGGATGGCATCGTGGTCACGCATGGTACCGATACGATTGAAGAAACCGCCTATTTTCTAAACTTGACGGTCAATACTGCCAAGCCAGTCGTTTTGACGGGAGCAATGCGGCCGGCAACTGCTACCAGTGCTGATGGTCCCTTCAACATCTACCAAGCCGTTGCGCTGGCAGCAGATGATCAGACCTATGACTGCGGCGTGGTCTGCCTGTTTTCCAGTACGATCTACTCGGCGCGCGATATTGCCAAGATCAACAACTATAAAATTGATGCCTTCAGCAGTCCGAACGATCATGCCGCGCTGGGATACATGCGTGACGCCGAGGTCTTTATTACCAGTCGGCCGGTATCAAAACACACGATTCACTCCAAGTTTTCGCAGCTTGAATATTCAACATTGCCTAAGGTTGGCGTGGCAGTCTATTATGCTGGAGCCCCGGCTGAAGTTCTGGAACGACTGGGACAAGACTGCGATGGATTGGTAGTAATTGGAACCGGGAGCGGCAATTATTCTCAAGCCTAGCGCCAGAAACTGGACGCTTTGGCTGAACGGGGCGTGGTTGTCGTGCGCAGCTCACGGGTATCAAATTCAATCGTTTTTGACGAACCGATTTTTGACCCGCACGATCACTTCATTGGGGTCAACACCCTCACCTCTTATAAAGCCAAAATTCTGCTGATGCTTTGTCTGACCCAGACTAACGACATTGCTGCGATTCGGCAGACCTTTTTTAAATACTGAACTGCTAAAAAGCGACCCCTATCTACATTTAGGAGTCGCTTTTATTTTTACAGTTTATATATTATGTTAAATTATCGCCAACCAATAAATCAGCACTGCTTTCTTAACGGCGCTTCTCATCTTTGAGGCTGCGCAGATAAGTTGCGTCTTGCCCAACCTCCAGACAGCCCAAATAAGTGCCATCTTCACGACGAACGGCAATGTATTCCAGATGGATAAAACGCTCACCATGCAGACTAAACCAAAACTCTTCGCGATCACTGGTCCCCTCATGAAAACTGGTAAGAATTTTCTTAACCTTAGGCTGGGCCTTGGGCGGATGGCAGTTGTAGACGGATCGCCCAATCACGCTCTTGGTCCGCGGAAAGATGCGATCAGGAATATCTGAATACCAGCGGACCTGATCAGCCGCGTCGACAAAGGTCAGATCAACTGGAAGCAGCTTAAAGATCGCGATCAATTCTGCCGGACTCAGCTGACCGGTTGCCAGATCGATTCTGGCTTGCGGATCAACTGGCAAGTTAGCTGCTGGTTCTTGATGATTTGGCTGAGTGATTTGGTTAACCTGCGCGTCAGTGGCGGCCAGTTGTTTGGCGATTTCATTAAACTGCCGGCCCAGTGCGGAGTTGGTGGGCTTGTTTGCCGCATCAGCAAGCTCCTGTTCGGTAGGCTGCCAATTGATTGGCGGTGAGATCAGCGTGTAGCCGATTGAATCCTCATCTGCTCGTACGCGGGCCCAGTCAGCAGGCGTGGCAACCTCAGCAAGCATTGGCAGCATGATGTCTTCTTCTTTAACGATCATTGCCAAGACTTCCTGAGCGGCTTTTTCTACGGCTGCCTCAATGACGTATTTATCAGGCAACGGCTGCTGGTCGACCAGCTGACAGGCTTTTTTGATATAGCCGCGAATGTCGTCGTCAACGCCCCACATGACTTTGGGCGGTGCCGTAATGCCATATTTATCCATTAGTGGAAACAAGGTATTTTCTTTTCTGGCATAATGCCGATCGATGGTCATCAGATCTTTTAGGGCCTGCTGCATTCGCTTGAGATATTCGTTCTCACCGCCATCTTGCTGCCACTTTTTAAGACAGGGCAGCAGTTCATCATTGATTAAAGAGTCAATGATCTTGTTCTCCAGTTTCAGTGTGTAGACGGGATGCCCAGGAGTATCAAAAGCAGCGGTTGGCTTGCCCGGCGCGATGGCATCCTTAAACAGTGCTACATGCACGTTGCATAATTTTTGAATCTCACGTGGGTCCAGACCATTGGCAATGAGTTCTCTTTCGGCTGCCGTAATCTCAGCCACATCAACGTTGGCAAATTCTTGATCAAATAACTGCTTGGCCTGATCAAAATTGCCACCATTGCTTAAAAAAGTCAGAATCTTGACCAGCTGCTGCTGACGCTGATGGAGATTATGCGGTTCAGTCATGGTTAATCACCTCATACCCATGTCGTTTAAAAGTGTCGATTACAAGGTGCTTATCAATATTCATCGCTAGACAGCCCCGATTGATATTGACGAAACGGCCAACCGTGTCAAGCATCCCAGGAATCTTGATCTTATCAAAGCCGGCTTCGACCATGATAGCGACAAAATCAGGATCCTGTTGGGCCAGATCGTGTACTGGCTGGCTAAAGTCAACGGTTTTGATGGTCATGCAGGTTACCTCCAATCCCTAACTGACGGCGTGCTTTGGGCGACATTCTGGCAATACTCCAGACTGGATACCAGACCAGCTGGACGCGGGCATCACGAATACCAGGCACGTTTTGAGCGGTTTTTTCGATGTCATTTTGCAAAAAGCTGCTTAGCGGACAGCCGGGCGTCGTTAAACTCATCTTAATGCAACAACAGCTCTGCTCATCGACTTCAACTTCATATATCAGACCTAGATCAACAATGCTGACGTTAAGCTCAGGGTCGATTACAGCAGTAAGTGCGTCCCATACTTGTTGTTCAACTGGGGTCATTTCATCCCTCCTAATCCATTTCTCTGCGCTTTATTTTAGCATGATTATCTGGTTTCCTTATTAATTTTTTTGTTATTCAAAGTCAACATTGATCGAGTGCTCAACGAAAATCAGCTTATTCTTTTGCTATCGTCGCCTGTTCGACACAGTCTTATTTAAAACTAAAAAGCCGGTTGGAAGATCAAGTGATTTTCTAACCAGCCTTAACTTTTGGATCAGTGATTATTCAGGTTTATTTAAGCGCCAGGTACCGCCAAAAAGATCGGAAGCCAACTCATTGGCACTGAGATTGCCGTTGTTTTCTTCAAATCCGCGGAATGGCCGCAGCGCTTGAATTGCACCGTCTTGATATTTGCGTGCTTGGTGCAGCGCATAGTCAACCAAGGAATTATTTTTGATTTTTTCGACCAGCTGACCGCTTGGCGTCGTTTCGGGATGGTTGATTCGGTACTCCAGATCATCCAGGATTTCTTGATACTCGGGTCCGGCCTGAATCTGATTGACGAACAGCTGCAAATGACGAATCAAAGCCTTGGCAGTTGGTGCATACTCGCACGACGCGGTCGGGTCCTCCAAGGCCACGTGCTCATTCATCTCATCGGCACGGGCAATCACGCGACCAGCCTCGCTCTCCTTTAATGATGGGCTCATGATGAAGTAGCCGGTCAGCAGGCGAATAAAGCGCAAAGTTCCCGTTCGAATCCCCACGGAACTGGTCGGATCCAGATCCAGCATGCGCAGTTCGATGTAGTCAACGCCTTCTTTGACCATCTTGTTTAAATCGTTGTTGCCCTTAAAGCGAACCTGTCCATGCAATTCGGCCGCTGACTGCAGCTTGCCAGCCTTAACCGCGTTCATGACCTTTTTAGCATAGTTTTCAACCGAGGAGTAGTCGCCGGGGAATTTATTCTCAAAACCATACTTTTGGCTCTGACGAATGCTGCGGACGGGGCGTTTTAACGGCTGCTCGCCATTTTCAAAAAAGTTGGCCTCAGCAATCGGACTAGCGCCAAATAAATAAGTCAAAAATCAGCTATAGCGCATAAAGCCTTGAACGATGATCTGGTAAAGATAGTTCTGGGCAGCGACCTTGTTTTCAAAACGCTGCGGCAGCTGTTAATAGACCAGCTCCACCAAATCATCATTGATACTCATGTTGATATGCGCGCCAGATGGAGCCCCTTCTGAAATGCTGTGGTGCTTGAGCCATTCTTTAAAGTAGGCTTCTTTTTCGGGACCAGCATGCGCGATTTGAATTTTTGACCGATCCTTAGGCAGAATCGGCGGCATCGATAATGGCCAGAGCAGCTCGCCTGGTGCCAGCGCGGTTCTTAAAACAGTGTTGATGCTGTACAGATAATGCATTGCATCAGTGGCATTGTCAGCCGGTGGCGTTACGATCTCTGACATGGTTTCCAAAAAATCATTGGTGATCCATGGATTGACCTTTTCATCGCCAATCGTGTCGGGATATGGCTCTTGACTCAGATGACCGGTTTCATCCACCCGCTGCATCTCGATCTCCAGCCCCATCTTAAAGTCGGATGCCTCTAAAACAGCCTCATTGTCAAATATAATCTGTCCAATCTTGCTAAACATTGGTTCGCCTCCCAGCGTTTATTAACTAAATTTGGTCTATTATAACGAAAATCTTATCTTTTTCAATCGCCTTAACGATTTTCTTTAATTCTTTTAATAATAGCAGCTTGGAATTGAAATCAAGCGCCTGCTCGGATGTCAATTCAATAATTGTCGCTGGATAACCAGAGACTTTATAATTTAAAGCCACGCATATAAGAATTAAAGTCCGTTTTGTGTCGAGAGCACCAGCGAAAACGATCTCAGACTATTAAAAACAAAATTATAAAAAATTAATTGACATCTGTTTGAGATTGAAATATCATGATAAAAAATCAAACGAAAGGAAGATTGTAAACATGAAATTTATGAGTCAATCATGGCAAAACTGGCATCGGTTAAAGTAGACTTACATTTCAAAGGTGTAGGTTTGCTTCGTTTTACACTGTAAACAAAGAAGACCTATGCCGGTACAATCTTCAACAAAAGAGCGACCGCATAGCCAATCAGGCCAATGCGGTTTTTTTATTTTCAAGTATCTGCTGGGTTTTCATCCTAAACCAATGAGACGGAGATCAAAGCAAGTCAAGCGCGCACAGGGAGCCTGGGAAACTGAGAGCCAGACCGAACAGCTGCTTGCCAAATGGACCGTTGAGGGCGTGGTGAAAAAGCAGCCGCTTGAGTATTCCACGACGCAGCAGCAGGCGTTATCTGCTTTGCAATGAGCGGACGATGATGAATCGTCACACAAGGTGGCACCGCGGGCAGACAGCTCGTCCTTGACCAAGAGCACGACTCTGGTGGGGACGAGTTTTTTTATTGGTCCCGATCAGAAAACCATCATGCAAAGGAGAATCAAAACTATGCAGCCAGAAATCAAGAAAATCAAAGAAATCATGCAGATCCATGAATATCAGCGAATCCCCGTCTATCAAGAAATGCTTGCTGATCAGATTACGCCGGTTGCAGCCATGCAGCGGCTATGCGCCCACAGTCAGCATTGCTATCTGCTGGAAAGCGCCAGTCAGGATGGCAGTCGTGGCCGCTACTCATTTCTAGGCTACCATCCCCAAATGGAAATTACCTGTCAAAACGGCTTGATGACCATCAGACAAAAACACGCTGGCGGGGAGAAATCCAATGTCTTTTCAGTCAAGCATCCTGGCGACACGCTAAGAAAGATCATCAAAAACTATCACAGTCCCGTTATGAAAGAACTGCCACCGTTTACTGGCGGTCTGGTCGGCTACTTTGCCTACGACTATCTGAGATACAGCGAACCCAAGCTGAGCCTTGCCGGGAATAGCAGCTTTAAGGATCTGGACCTGATGCTGTTTAACGATGTGATTGCTTTTGATCATTATCAGCAGAAAATCTATTTGATCAGCGGTGTCATGACCGATGATTTTGAAAATTCATACCAACAAGCGCAGGCCAATATCAATCAGATGAGAGACGACCTGGCCAGTGCCGTCAAAAAGGAGTTTCCCCCTCTGCAGCTGAAAACGCCGCTGACGCCCAGATTTAATCTTGATGAATATTGTCAGAAAGTCGAACGCGCCAAACGCTATATTCATAAAGGCGATATTTTTCAGATGATTCTTTCCAATCCACTGCAGGCTCAAGCTTCTGGCAGTCTGTTTGACACCTATCGCATTTTGCGTGCCAGCAATCCCTCCCCTTATATGTTCTACTTTGCCAGTGATGATCTGGAATTGGCCGGGGCCTCGCCCGAAACGCTGGCACGGGTAAATGGTTGTGAGCTGAGCACGTTTCCATTGGCTGGCACGCGCCGCCGCGGCCGCACACCAGCTGAGGATCAGGCCATGGCTAAAGAGCTGCAGACCAATAAAAAGGAACTGGCTGAGCACAACATGCTGGTTGACTTGGGACGCAATGACTTAGGCAAGGTCTCGCGGATTGGCACCATTCATCTGGAAAAATACCTGCAGATTCAATATTTCTCTCAAGTCATGCATCTGGGGTCCACCATCAAAAGCCAGCTTAGTCCTGATCATGACGCGATTGACGTGGTAGATGCCGTGCTGCCGGCAGGGACGCTTTCCGGAGCACCTAAATTCCGCGCTTGTCAGATTATTGAAGAACTGGAGCAGGATCGGCGGGGCGTTTATGGCGGCGGAATCGGCTATCTGGATTTTGCCGGCAATCTGGATATCTGCATTGCAATTCGCTTCGTATCCAAACAAGGCAATCAGCTTGGCATTCGATCGGGCGCGGGGATCGTTGCCGACTCGGTTCCGCACCAGGAATTCAAGGAATGCCAAAATAAGGCCCGCGCCGTTAAACTGGCCGTTTTGGCAGCTGAAGGAGGTTTAGAAAATTGATTCTTTTAATCGATAACTACGACAGCTTTACTTATAATCTCTACTTGATTGGCAAGATCGATCCACACGTTAAAGTCATCCGCAATGATGAAAAAGACATTCAGGAGATTGCGGCCATGCATCCTCAAGCAATCGTTCTTTCACCAGGACCCGGCCGGCCAGCAGATGCCGGTATCTGCATAGCCGTGATTCGTCATTTTACCGGCAAGATTCCGATTTTGGGCGTCTGTCTGGGACACCAGGCGATCTGTGAGGCACTGGGCGGCCGGATCACCTATGCCAAGCAGCTGATGCATGGCAAACGAGAGCCCATCCGTCAGCTGTCAGCAAGCCGATTGCTAAAGGGACTCCCCCCAACCTTTAAGGCGGCCCGCTATCATTCACTGGTCGCCGATGCAGCTGCTCTGCCGCCTGAGCTAAAAGTGACGGCGGTATCTGATGATGAAAATCAAGAAGTCATGGCTGTAGAACACGTTACCGCCCCGCTTTTTGGCGTTCAGTTTCACCCTGAGTCCGTTATGACGACTGACGGACTGCAGATAATCAAAAATTTTTTGGAGGTAGTAAATCATGATTGAACAGGCAATTAAAAAATTAGTCAACCAAGAAGATCTCACCTATAACGAAGCCCGACAAGTAATGGACGAGCTGATGAGCGGTCAAGCGTCAGCCGTGCAGACCGCCAGCTATCTGACAGCGCTGGCAATGAAAGGTGAAACGGTTGCGGAGATCACGGCCTCAGCAGAAGGAATGCGCGCAGCCGGTACCAAGATTCATCCCGATCGTCCAGTTGTTGAGATCGTTGGGACTGGCGGTGATCACTCCAATTCATTCAACATCTCAACGACGGCATCATTGATCGTTGCCGCGGCCGGCGTCCCGGTTGCCAAACACGGCAATCGCGCCACCTCTTCAAAATCCGGCGCGGCCGATTGTCTGGAAGCATTGGGCGTCAAGATTGATTTGGCGCCTCAGCAAAATGAGCAGGTACTTAAAAACACCAATATCTGTTTTTTGTTTGCCAAGCGCTATCACAGTGCCATGCGTTTTGTCGGTCCGGTTCGCAAAGAGCTTGGCATCCGCACGATCTTTAACATTCTAGGGCCACTGACCAGTCCTGCCAGTGCCAGCAGCCAGGTCATGGGCGTTTTTGATGAAAAGCTGGTTCAACCGCTGGCCCAAGTTTTGCATCAGCTGGGCGTTGAGCGCGGCATGGTCGTATTTGGTCAGGATGGACTCGACGAAATCTCGCTGAGCGCGCCAACAACCGTCTGTGAGATCAATGGCGATCAATTTACTAATTATGTGATCAAGCCGGCTGATTTTGGCTATTCATTCTGTACATCTGCTGATCTGATCGGTGGTACTCCGGAAGAAAACGCAGCGATCACGCGTGCCATTTTAGGTGGTCAAGAACAAGGACCCAAACGCCAAGCCGTCTGTCTGAATGCTGGGGCCGCGCTGTATATTGTTGGCGCAGCGCCCGATCTCAAAGCAGGCGTCAAGCTGGCGGAACAAACGATTGACTGTGGCGCGGCCGCTCAAAAGCTCCAGCAGTTTATTACGATAACCAATCAGGAGGCGTTGGCATGAGCATTTTAGATGAATTGGCTGCCAAGGCCAGACAGCGAGTAGTTGCCGCTGAGCAGAAGCATCCCCTGGCTGATGTTGCTCGGTCAGCGCGGCTTTTGGCCCAGACTTCACCGGTTCCCTCTTTTTATCAGGCACTGCAGAATGCCAGCCTGGCCTATATCTGCGAAGTCAAACGCGCCTCGCCTTCCAAGGGGATGATCGCGCCAGATTTCCCCTACCGCCAGATCGCGCTTGACTATCAGAACGCGGGGGCAGCAGCGATTTCCTGCCTGACGGAACCATTTTATTTCAAGGGTAAGAATCAATATCTGCAAGAGATCGCTAAGACAGTAACGATTCCCGTGCTGCGTAAGGACTTTATCGTTGATCCCTATATGATCTATGAGGCAAGGCGATTGGGCGCAGCGGCGATTCTGCTGATTGCGGGGCTGCTTTCCGTTGAGCAGCTGACTGAGTATCGACAACTGGCACAAAGTCTTGGTATGGATGCATTGGCTGAAGCACATAACGAATCCGAACTGCAAAAGGCTCTTAAAAGCGGCGCGCGGATTGTCGGCGTCAACAATCGCAATCTGAACGACTTCACGGTTGATCCCCACACCAGCATTCAATTGCGCGGGCTGGTTTCCGATAACGTTTTATTCGTTTCTGAAAGCGGCATTAAAAACGCAGCGGCCATTCAAGCGCTGAAGGACAATCACGTCAATGGCGTCCTAATCGGCGAGACTTTGATGCGCAGTCCTGATAAGGCGCGGATGCTAAAAAAGCTCAATGGCGGGCCCCTCGATTAGCTGAACCATCACTGAAAGGAGTTGATTGAATTGTCTGGATGCCAAATCAAGATATGCGGTCTGAAACGGTCGGCAGACATTGCAATGGTTAATTGCTATCAACCTGATCTGGCTGGTTTTATCGTTGACTTTCCACGCAGTCATCGTTCCATAACTGAAGATCAGCTGCGATTGCTGACGAGTCAGTTGAATCCCAGCATCAGATCAGTTGGCGTATTTGTCGACGCACCGGCAGAAAAAATTATCCGCCTGCTTAATGATAGCGTTATCGACATGGCCCAGCTGCATGGTCACGAAACTGATGCCGATGTGCGCAGAATTCAACAAGCTACGCACCGCCCAGTGATCCGCGCCTATCTGATTCATGAGCGCCAAGACTTGATCGCGGCACTGAATTCGCCAGCTGATTTGATTTTGCTTGATCAGGGGCTTGGCAGCGGTCGGCCGTTTGACTGGCAGCTGGTCAGCGATGTTGCAATCAAGCGGCCGTTTATTCTGGCAGGCGGATTGAATGCTGATAATCTGGATCAGGCAATCGAGGCGCTGCATCCAAACGCCGTCGATCTCAGCAGCAGCGTTGAGACGCAAGGAATTAAGGATCCAGTCAAAGTTAAAAAAGCAATTGCGATTGTCAGAAGACATAACTTGAATTTTTAAAGCGATTTAGAAAGAAGGAAAATAAATGACAAAAGGAAGATTTGGCGAATTTGGTGGTCAATATATCTCAGAAACCTTAATGAACGCGGTAATTGAGCTTGAAAATGCCTACCGCCACTATCAAAACGATCCCGCGTTCCAACAAGAGCTCACCAAGCTGCTCAACGAATATGCCGGCCGTCCCTCAATGCTCTACTATGCCAAGCATATGACTGAGAATCTGGGGGGCGCCAAGATCTACTTGAAGCGCGAAGACCTTAATCATACCGGTGCTCATAAGATCAACAACGTGCTCGGCCAGTGTCTGCTGGCTAAGAAAATGGGCAAGACCCGTGTAATTGCCGAAACCGGTGCTGGCCAGCATGGGGTTGCTACCGCGACGGTTGCCGCATTGATGGGGATGGAATGCGAGATCTATATGGGCAAGGTCGACTGTGAGCGCCAGGCTTTAAACGTTTACCGTATGAAACTGCTGGGGGCTAAGGTTCATGCCGTTGAGTCCGGTACCGGCACGCTGAAGGACGCGGTTTCCGAAACCATGCGCGAATGGACCAGAAGAATTGACGATACGCATTATGTCTTGGGTTCGGCCATGGGACCATATCCTTTCCCAACGATCGTGCGTGATTTTCAAGCCGTGATCTCTAAGGAAAGCCGTCAGCAGATTCTTGAAGACGAGGGCCGCCTGCCGGATGCCGTAATTGCCTGTGTTGGCGGCGGCTCCAACGCGATTGGCAGCTTCTACAACTTTATCAATGATCCATCCGTCCAGCTGATTGGCTGTGAAGCGGCTGGCAAGGGAATTGATACGCCAAAGACGGCGACCACGCTGGCAGTTGGTACGCGCGGCATTTTTCACGGGATGAAGTCGTATTTCTGCCAGGATAAGTTTGGTCAGATTGCCCCCGTCTACTCCATCTCGGCTGGACTGGATTATCCAGGCGTTGGTCCCGAACATGCCATGCTGCGGGATAATGGCCGGGCGCAATACGTTCCGATCACTGATGTTGAAGCCGTTGATGCATTTGAGTACCTGTCCCGCACTGAAGGCATCATCCCGGCTATCGAAAGTGCGCATGCCGTTGCCTATGCGATGAAGCTTGCGCCTAAGATGCGTCCTGACCAGATCATCATCGTCACGCTTTCCGGCCGTGGTGATAAAGACGTTGCTGCAATTGCCCGTTATCGAGGAGAGAAGATCTATGACTAAAATTAAAAACGCCTTCGCAAATGGCAAGGCATTCATTCCATTTATTACCTGTGGCGATCCTTCATTGGCGATTTCTGAACAATTGGTCTACGCGATGGAGGCTGCTGGCGCCGACTTGATTGAGCTGGGGATTCCGTTTTCGGATCCTACCGCGGAAGGTCCCGTTATTCAAGCGGCCAATCTTAGAGCTTTGCATGCCGGCGCGCTTACCGATGCGATCTTTGAAATGGTTGCGCGGATTCGCCAAAAGACACAGATTCCCTTGGTTTTCATGACGTATGCCAATGTCGTCTACCACTATGGTACGCGCCGCTTTTTGCAAAAAGCCGCGGATCTTGGCATTGACGGCTTGATCCTGGCTGACGTTCCTTATGAAGAAAAGGCCGAGTTTGCAAAAGTTGGTCAAGAATTAGGCGTTGAACTGATCTCAATGATCGCGCCCGCCTCACATGATCGGATAAAAATAATTGCTCAAGACGCGGCCGGTTTTGTCTACTGTGTCTCATCACTGGGGGTTACCGGTGTGCGTAATACCATCACCACTGACATCAGTGCCATGGTTCAGTTGGTTAAGCATGAACAAGATATTCCCTGCGCGGTTGGCTTTGGGATCAGCACGCCAGCCCAGGCCCGCGAAATGGCTCAGCAGGCTGATGGCGTCATCGTAGGTTCAGCGATTGTCCGCCTGTGTGAAAAATACGGTCAAGACTGCGTTCAGCCGGTTGCCGACTATGTACGGTCAATGAAAGACGCCATTCGCGACCTTTGATGGGCATCTTCCATTGATGTTGATAATTTTTACTCGTTTAATATTATGTAAAATATAGAAATTGAAATAAAAGCCAGGTAGTTTCTAAGTTGAAGCTCCTGACTTTTTATGATGTTATTTTTTAATCAAATGATGCTCAACCAGATATTTATGAGCAACCTGACTGGCTTTTCGATGCTGAACCGTTACTTGATAGTTCATCTCCTGCATGTCTTTTTCAGTGATCTTACCAGCCAGCTTGTTCAGACTTTTAACAACCTGGGGATGCTTTTTGGCAAACGATGCCTTCATCAATGGTGCTCCTTGGTAAGGCGGGAAGAAATGCTGATCATCTTTAAGTACCTTGAGATGATACTGGCGCACTTGCGGATCCGTTGTATAGCCATCCACCAGATTAACGCGGCCAGCAGCAATTGCCTGATAGCGCAGCGCGGGCTCCATCGTCTTTACCTGATTGAAGCTTAAGCCGTATGCTGATTTGAGGCCTAGATAGCCGTCTTTTTGATTGGCAAAGTCCGGATCAAAGCCGGCCGTGATCTGATCATTGATTTTAGCCAGATCGCTGAGCTTGGTAAGCTGATGTTCCTTGGCAAAATCAGCAGTGACGGCCAGGTCGTAGCCATTTTGATACTTCATCGGCTTCAGATACGTCAGATCATACTCCTGCTTCAACAGACGCCGCGCCCGCTGGTAGGTCTTAACCGGATCATGCGGCGTCGATCGTTGGTCATGAACCAGCGACTGTAAAACGGTTCCGGTAAACTCAGGATAGATATCGATCTGATCGTTGCGCAGCGCACGGAATAAAAAGCTGGTCCCGCCAAAGTTAGCTTTTAATTCGACCTTGGCATGCGGATCATCGTTTACAATCAAATCTTTGTACATATGAATTAAAATGTCGGGTTCGCTCCCCATTTTACCAGCGATCACGATTGGCTCTGTTTCGCTTTGAAAGCTGCTCCAGACCCGCCAGCCGCCAAATCCGACCAGAGCAAGCGCGGCAACGATAATTCCCTGCTTCAAATGTTTCTTAGAAGCACCGACATATTTTAGCAGTGCCGACATCAAAAGCGCCAACAATGCTGACAGTCCCGCCCCAATGATCAGATAGGCGTTGTTGTTTTGATTGATCCCCAGCATAATGTAGGTTCCCAGCCCACCAGCACCAATCAAAGCAGCCAGGGTCGCCGTTCCGATAATCATGACCAACGAGATGCGAATCCCAGATAAGATCACGGGCAGCGCCATGGGCAATTCCAGCCGCGTCAGCTTTTTCCAGCGCGAAAGGCCAAATGCCGTCGCGGCTTCTTCAAGATTCGGGTCAACGCTGCGCAGTCCAGAATAGGTATTTTGATAGATCGGCATGATGCCGTAAACGACCAAGGCAATCAAAGCTGGAACGCTGCCGATCCCAACCAGCGGAATCAGCAGTCCCAGTAGCGCCAGACTAGGGATTGTCTGCATCACACCGGCCAGCTGCAAGACGATCTCGCCAGCATGTCGACTGTTTTTCAGCGACACTGCCAATGGAATCGCGATCAAGATGGCAATCACCAGCGCCCAAAACGATAGCGACAGATGCTCCCACAGTGCCTGTTCAATCTGGCTTTTTTGCGCCACGATCGTATTAAGCAATTCAGTCATATTACCGATCCTCTCTTTGTCCTAAATAATGCAGCAGATCAGTTGTCTGAATTCGAAAATCCTGCCCCTGATATTGAAAATAAAGCCAGCCGGCCGCGTCAGGCATGAGACTTGCCAGTTCTGCTACCGTAGCGACGGTGACAGATTGATCAGCGATTGGCGCTTTTTGCACTAGTTTGGACGATAAAAGCGCGGTCATGGTTCCTAGTCTTGGTCGCGCAGTTGCAAAAAAGTCGTTGACAAACTGATTGGCCGGCTGTTCTAAAATCTCATTTGGCGATCCAACCTGCTGCAGCTGACCATCATTGATCACGGCAATCCGATCGCCCAGCCGCAGTGCCTCTTGCATGTCATGAGTTACAAAAACAACCGTTGTCCTTGACTGGCGATGCAGATTTAACAACAGATCCTGCTGTTGAGCACGCAAAACCGGATCCAGCGCGCTGAATGATTCATCCATCAAGATCAGCTGCGGTTGAGTAGCCATTGAACGAGCAATCGCCACGCGCTGCTGCTGACCACCCGAAAGCTCATCGGGATGCCGATCGATAAAATCGCTGGCGGGCAGACCAACCTGATCAAGCAGGTCCATTGAACGCTTGCGCCGATCGTTTTTATTGACGCCCTGCTGTTCAAGCTGAATGGCAATGTTTTCGCCAACCGTTAGATTAGGGAACAGACTGCTGCTCTGCAATACGTACCCCATATGCAGACGCAGCTCGCGAAAATCATAGTCTTTGACGCGTTTTTCATCCAAATAGACGTTGCCGGCAGTTGGCGCCGTCAGCCGGTTGATCATTCTAAGCAGCGTGGTCTTGCCGCTTCCGCTGGGACCAACCAGGACAAACAATTCGCCATCATTGATCGTCAGCGTAATGTCTTTTAAGATGACGTTTTGACCATATCTCATGCCCACGTTTTCGTATTTAATCAATCTAATCACCGTATTCTCTGCTTGCTGTAACCATTAAAATTTCTTTTTTGCATTCTAATCGATCTTAGTGGCTTTGTAAATCGATATGCTTTGATTTCAATGAAATAAACAATTCATTTCGAACATTATACTGATAGCCGTTGCTTTTTAAATTTGAATCATTTATATTAGATATAACTAATAAAGTTACAACAGGAGATGATTATTTGAAGGTTTCCACTCGATTCAGCGACAGCATTCATATCTTGGCTTTCATCTGCATCTATCAAGGAAAAATCACGCTTTCCAGTACCAACATTGCTGGCTCGCTGGAAACATCGCCAGTGGTCGTCCGTCGTTTAATGACATCCCTCAAGGAAGCTGGTTTCATTAAGACCAAGCATGGCACCCCCGACCCTGAGCTGCTGGTGGATCCTCAAAAAATCACGCTTTTGGACGTCTACCTGGCAACCGAGGGACAGACGCCGCTTTTTATCATTGATCACAATACCAATCCGCAGTGCATCGTGGGCGGCAATATTCAATCAACGCTGGAAGACTATTATCATCATGCCGAAACAGCCGTCAAAGCTAAGCTGCAGCAGATCACGCTGCAAGACGTTATCGATACGATTTTGGTTAAGCAGGCGGAAAAGGAGAAGCAATCATGAAATATACCATTACCGGAGCTACTGGGCATCTAGGCCGCAAAGTCGTTGAACAATTGAGCCGTTTGGTTGACATCCAAGATATTCGCCTGGCCGTCCATACGCCTAGCAAGGCCCAGGCTTTTTTGGATCAGGGCTATGAAGTCGTTAAAAGCGATTATTATGATGTTCAATCAATGACCAAAGCGTTTGCCGATACCGATGTCTTGATCTACATCCCAAGCATCACCTATGACGTTGCCAACCGCGTGCTGGAATTTGAAAACTCGCTAAAGGCAATGCAGAAAGCTGGCGTAAAAAATCTGGTCGATGTCAGTTTTATTGCCGATCAGCCCAATAATCCTTTCCAGATGCAGGATATTATGCCTACCTGCCCGCTCGCCTCGCCGGTACCAAACTGAACTACGCGGTCATCAAAAATTCGTTATATGCCGATCCGCTGGTGCTCTACCTGCCAGAACTAATTGAGCGGCAAAACATAATCTATCCAGTCGGCGATCAGGCCATGAGCTTTATCACTCGCGATGACAGTGCCGAAGCAATTGCCAATGTTGCCGTCAAACCTTACTTGCGTGATCACCGGCAAGTCTATCTGCTAACGCAAAAGCAGAATTATAATATGATTGAACTCGGTCGCATCATGACAGAGACGACGGGCCAGGAGATTGGCTATGCTCTGGTTTCTTTGTCGGAATTTGCAGACATCTATCGGGCTGAAGGGGATGGTGATGAACTGGCCCCGATGTATCATGCGGCCGCAATGGAGTTGATGGATGCCGTCACTGATGATTTCCAGCACATTACTGGTCATGAGCCAATGCCAATGGACCAGTTTCTGCGACAAAACTATCAGCGCCGATTGGTGGCTTGATTTATTCAGTCATACGCATGTTGCAAACAGTATGAAAAAACACTCAGTCAGTCTAAAAGCTGTTGAGTGTTTTTGATTTCATAAGGTTCTAACTGGCAGTCGTTGCTGGGTAAAACTAATGACTGGTGCGTGGGCGCGTCAATATTAGGCAACTGAATCACACAACTTGGATAGGTAAAATTAAGTCGGCCGAATATACATTTACCTACTTTCGGCTCCAAAACAGTAGGTAAAGTTAAGACCCCAGTCAGCTAAAACCTGATTTTCTTCACAAAGTCAGGTACGAAATCACGAAGCATCACATTCATAATAATGCCGATGATAAGCTCACTTCCAATGTTAGATGAAATGTTTGCACATGCTGCCATTCTTGAAATCAAAACAGCGCCGAATCAAACTTGATCCCGCGCTGTTTTTCTATTCAGTTGGTAGTTTTTGGTATGCTACCCGTTTGATTACTTCCGCTTGCTCTGGATACTTAGCCAACAGCTGGTTTTGAGTAAACAATTCAAAGTCGTGATAGTCAAATCCCGGTGCTACGGCACAACTGACCAGCCCAAACGACGAATCGTCCAAGACCTCCGAGCCAAAAATCGTTCCTGCTGGTACCCGAAACTGCAGCTGTTCGCCCCGTTCAATATCACGGCCTAAATGCCTCATAGGTACCATCCGGATAAATGCAGTGGACGACGATTGATGAGCCATCATGGAAATACCATAGTTCATCATGAAGCAGCCGGTGCAGATGCGATGGCGAGCCCCCGTCCAAAATAAAATAGATTGAAGTGTACTCGTAACGGCTGGCCAGGGATGTAGCGTCATAATGCGTCTTGGCACTGTGATAAACTTGACGATACCAACCACCTTCTGGATGTGGCGTCAGGTTGAGCTTTTCAATATATTCGTCTTTAGTCGGCATGGCATGGACCTCGCTTTTTTCCTTTCATTGTAGCAAAGTTCGGCCTTTTAAGCGGACTGATTGCAAAAAATTATTAAGCCTGCTTTATCGGCGCCTTAAAAAGATCGTTTAGGGCCTCAGACATGGTTGGATGCGTAAAGATCATGTCGCGCAGCGTTTCATATGGCAGATCCGCCTTCATCGCCAGCGCAATCAAGTTGATCGTTTCATGGGCCTCAGCTGCATAAAGCGTTGCACCCAGAATCCGATGCGTATCACGCTCAACGATTGCCTTGTAGACTCCCCGCTGATCCTCCAGCACGCGCGCCTTAGGAATGGCCTTGACCGGCAGTTTGAAGACCAGATAGTCCTTACCGGCAGCCTGGGCCTGGCGCTCGTTGATTCCGACGTTTGCCAGCGGCGGCGTCAAAAACGATGCAGTCGGCACCACATTGCGATCAGCAGTCGTCCGCTTGCCTTGGCCAAACAGCTGGTCTTTAACGATCCGGAAGTCGTCAAGCGAGATGTAGGTAAACATTGGCCCGCCATTGACGTCGCCTAAAGCCCAGACATCTGGCACCGTGGTTCGCAGCCGATCATCAACTTGAATGGCATTGCGCTCAGTCAGGGCAATATCGGTGTTTTCCAGTCCTAGTCCGTCGATGTTGGGACGTCGCCCGGCAGCCACCAGCACGGCATCAAACTCGGTCTGCCGTTTTTGGCCGTTTTGGTGGTAGGTCAATAAGACTTGCTGGCCATCATCTGCCACGCTGGTTAATTCAGCATTCAGCTCAATCTTGATCCCAAGGCTGACAAGATCATTCGTTACTTCAGCTGCGATGTCTGCGTCTTCGCGGCCCAAGAGCTGAGCATGGTGATCAAGGATGGTTACTTCGCTGCCAAAGGAATTAAACATTTCGGCAAATTCCAGTCCAATATAGCCACCACCAATAATTGCCAAGCGGGCCGGCTTTTTGGCAAGTTCCATGGCTTCTTTGGAACTGACGATGCGCTCGCTGGGATCCAGCCCTGGAACTTTTGGCCAGACCGACGTGGCACCAGTATTGATAAAGATCCGCTCGGCAGCAGCTTGTCGCACAGTGCCATCAGCCATAGCGACTTTTAGTTCATGATTGCTGACAAAACTGGCCTGACCATTCCAAACCGTTGCCAGCGGCTCATCAGCAACCATGTGATAGTTCTTGTTCCGCAGCTGCTTGGTCATCGTGCCTCGTTTGGCAACCGCGTCAGCAAACTCAAGATGACGCTGACCATTGATAATCATATTTTTGGACGGCAGACAGCCAACGTTGATGCAGGTGCCGCCATACATCTGATCCGAGCGCTCAATCAGCAGCACTTCTTCATCATGCTGTGCCAAAAACTTAGCCAGTGTCTTACCCGCCTTACCAAAGCCAATTACCACGTTTTTAAATTTTTCCATTGCCAATCATCCTTTCGCCAATTCAAAATAATTAATGTTTCACTTACTATAAATAAGTGACTTTTAAAAAGCAACCAATCTGCTCAAAAATAGCCAATAAAAAATGATGCCAGGCCAGACTCTTATAAAAGAGCGGCTCAGCACCATTTCAGAACACCAATTAATTAAGATTAAGCTGCTTTAACCAGGCATCCATCTGGGCGTCACTGTTTAAAACCGCGCCTGGCAGAACCTGAACGTCAGCGTTGTTTTCCTTGACGGTTCGTTCCAGATAGCTTTGGGCGCGTTCAAAACCAGAACTGCCGGAAGTTGCAAATCCAGCCAGCTGCTTGCCATTGAGCGGCAGACGATCAATCAGGTCGGCAATCAAGCGGGGTGGAATTCCCCACCAGATTGGAAAACCGATCAGTACCGTATCATAGTCATTGATAGCGGGCAGATCGTCTTTAATTGCAACCCTGCTGGCATGCTGATGCTGTTCAATGGACGTGCGCGAGTTAGGATCATGCCAGTCCAGATCAGCGGCTGAATAAGGCTTTTCAGCTTGAATCGCAAACAGATCCGCGCCCAGCTTTGATGCGATTTTTTCCGCGCGCTGCTTGGTCGTATTGGTAGCCGAAAAGTAAAATACAATCGTTTTAGCCAAAGTGATCAGTTCCTTTCATTTTGCTTACTTTTAGTATATTACTAAGCGTCAAGTCTTTAAAATATTTATTCGGTATACCGGTATGCATTCTTTGCATGGCATTGATAACGCAGGATCGCGCATCAACATATCAACGCAGCTGATTTGGCTTATCCGGCATTATTAGCCAGCTGTTTAATTTTATGCCGACTTTCAATGATCATCCAGAGTGCCAAGCCAATAGTAATTACAATAATTACCAGGCCGGTCGTCATCGTCATAAGCTGGGTATAACTTTTATCATAACTATAAGCGGCAAGCATCAAGGTCTGTAGATTATAAAGCGAGGTCATCATGGTAACCATAACCACGTTTTTATCAGTCTTTAAGAGAACCGTAGCACGGCGGTGCTTGGCAAACCCACGAAGCACGTTGCCTAAGTTGATAAATGTATATAGAGCCACGACCAGCAGCACGTTTTGTGAAAAATGCGTCGTTGAGCTTTCTTGATGCGTCATGCCGCTTAGAATCGGCGTACAGCCAGCCAATCATTAAACAGGTTTTTAGACGAGTAAGCGGTGAACTGTTGCAGCTGGTTCGAATCTGATGACTCAAGATCAAACGAATCAAAAACAAAAGCAGATAATAAAATGCCTGGGTAAGAAACCAGGCCGAATGATACAAAACACCTATCAAAAACGTATAAAGACAATATAAAGTTGCCACAATCAGGCCAAAATAATTGCTGGCATGATTTTTAATTTTTTAAGCAAATGGAGTACGGACTAGTTTGCTTAGTTCTATCTGAATATAAAGCGATTGCTTGTGCAAAGACATCTTTATTCAACAAATCTCAATCAGTAGTTTCCAATAAATGTCCAATTTGTCAATTTAATTTTTAATCCATAATGTGATTTAATTCACTATTAAGACATATCTAAGATTTAGTTCAAAATTAATTCAAATATTCTCGCTATACTTTAGTCATAGTCGAAACAGCAATGACAAGGAGGTTTTAATCTATGTACTCTAACCTATCCAAAGGTCTGATGGCCACTCCGCTAGCAGCCGTTTTACCACAGACAGGCAATACCGTAAGCATGATTTTTGCCACTGCCATTGGTATTTTGATGGCGATCCTGGCCATAACGCTGATTGTGGTTGAGATCAAGAAACGTTCCTCCTAACGTTTAAAAAGGAGGATCATCATGAAATTCAACCTGGCCCTGATTATTGCTATTACGGTATTTGCGCTCAGTATTTTGGCAGTCGGCCGCATCTTAGTTGGCTTGATTGTATCAAATCTGCATCAGATCAACAGCATTGATCGGCAGCAGCTTAGCAAAAAGCCAGCTGATCACCGTTTCTCTGTGATAATTCCCGCGTTTAACGAAGAAAAGTTTATTCGGCGGGGCGTTGAATCAGTCTTAAGGCAGACTTATCTTAATTTTGAGGTCATCGCGGTTAATGATGGCTCCAGTGATAAGACAGGGATGATTTTGGATCAATTAGCCAGACAACATCCTAAGCTGCGTGTCATCCATCAACATAATCAAGGCAAGTCGGTTGCAATCAATAATGCCTTAAAAGAATTTGCGACCGGTGATCTGATCATGGTGCTTGATGCCGACTCTTATTTGACACCAACCGCACTGACAAACATGGCCCGGCGTTTTGATGATCCTAGACTATTGGGAGCCAGCGCGAACGTTCGCATTACGCGTCCCCATAATCTATTGGAATACGTCCAAAAAGTCGAATACCTGCTTGGTTATCGGCTAAAAGGATCTGAGGAGCTTTTGGGAATTGAGTATATCATTGGCGGTATCGGCTCCACTTTTCGCAAGTCAGCGATGCTGGAAGTCGGTGGCTATGACACTGATTCGATCACTGAAGACATCGACTTTACGATGAAGATGATCGACCATTTCGGCAACAGCAATCGTCAATTCGGCTATGCGGATGACGTTATCGCCTATACGCCGCCGGTCAGCCGTTTTTCTCAGCTGCTCAAACAACGCTATCGGTGGAAACAAGGTCGTTTTAAGGCTTTGTTCAAGCATCGCCGCGTTATTTTCAATCGCGATGCCAAGTACACTTTCTCACTCGCTTTTTGGAAATTGCCAAAAGTTTTCTTTGAAGAATTTTTAATGCTGATTGACCCACTGCTGCTGCTTTGGATTATCGGCATTATTCATCACTTTGCCGATTTTTCAACGATCTTTGCGATTTTTGGCCTCTACTATCTCTTTGCGATGGCAACGTTTATACCAGAAGAGCTTAAATTCTGGGAACGAATCCGACTGATGATGGTCGCGCCGCTAGCCTACCTGATTCTATACGTGATCAATATCGTTGACTGGATCTCACTGATGCGCTGCTTATTCAACATGAAGCGAATTGCCAACAATGAAGATAAAACGGCTAAATGGCAGCACGTTGATCGTTAAAAACGACTGACAAGCCAATAAAAGCCTCAAGTTCTGAATTTAATCAGCGCTTGAGGCTTTTTTCACGTTTAATTTTTTTGATGACGCTGCACTGCCTTGACGATTTCAACAATCAAAACCATCAAAAGGCCAGCTGCTATTACGATGCCCCATTGAGCAAGATCCAATTCCGTAGTATGAAAAATTGGATTTAAAGTTGGAATGAAGATCGTACCAGCTAAAAGCAGCGTTGAGCTTAGGATTGCCCAGTTAAAGTAGCGATTCCTAAATTCTCCTGTCTTAAAGATTGTTCCCTGTAACGACTTGCGGTTGCAGGCATGCAGCAGCTGAATCAGGCCTAGGGTAATGTAGGCCATGGTCAATGCATCAGCATGAATCAACGCGGATCCTTGATGAACTGGGTAGAGAATACCCAAAGCGTAAACGCCCAGCGTCAAGAGTCCTTCCAAGATGCCTTGGTAGATGATGTTGAAACCGACGCCATGAGCCAAGAAACTGCCTTGATTGCCTCGTGGCTGATGTTTCATAACGTCACCCTCAGCTGGCTCAACTCCCAGTGCAATCGCCGGAAAAGTGTCAGTAACCAGGTTGATCCACAAAATCTGGACTGGTGCCAAAATTGACCAGTTCATCATCGTCATGATCAAAAGCGTCAAGACTTCGCCAAGATTGGCGGAAAGCAGATACTGGATGGCTTTTTGAATATTGGCAAAGACTTTGCGCCCTTCCTTGACCGCAGCAATGATCGTAGCAAAATTGTCATCAGCTAATACAACATCAGCCGCGTTTTTAGAAACCTCTGTCCCAGTAATTCCCATGCCGACACCGATATCGGCTGTCTTCAGAGCTGGGGCGTCATTTACGCCATCACCAGTCATGGCAACTACTTTATCATGTGCCTGCCAAGCCTGGACGATCCGGACTTTATGTTCAGGGGCAACCCGCGCGTAAACCGAGTATTGGGCGACTTGATCCTTCAGCTCCTGATCACTAAGTTCATTCAGCTCTTGACCGGTAATCGCGCCAGCTTCATCACCAGGCTCAATGATTCCCAAACGTTCAGCGATTGCCCGCGCCGTTATCTTATGATCACCGGTAATCATCAGTGACCGAATACCGGCTTCCTTAGCTTCTTGAATTGCGGCCTTGACTTCAGGACGTGGCGGATCAATCATCCCTGACAGTCCAATAAAGATCAGCGACTGCTCAACTGCAGCCGGGTCGGCACTTTGACTCTCAGCATCCGTCAGCGGCCGATAAGCATAGCCAAGCACTCGCAATGCCTGTTTGGCTAATTGATGATTGTTTTTAAGAATCTGCTCACGATCCGCGGCCGTCATCTCACGTACCTGCTCACCATCAAGAATGCGATCGGCACGCGTTAGCAGTTCATCAACCGCGCCTTTTAGGTAAAGAGTTGGCTGTTTATCATTAACGGCTACTGACATTAATTTACGTTCAGAATCGAACGGCCATGAATTAAGGCGTGGATAGCGCTGTCTAAACTCATCGATATCAAGCCCTTTATCAATATAAAATTGCCACAGCGCCGTTTCAGTCGGATCGCCCAATAATTCTTTTTGACTGCCTCGCTCAGCATCATTAGCCAGGATCATTGCCTTGGTCAATGGTGAGTCGGCATCAATCTTAAAATCAGGTGCAGCTGTAACTTGACCATTCAGCATCAGCTGTTCGATCGTCATCTGATTTTTAGTTAGCGTTCCCGTTTTATCAGACGCAATGATTTCAGTGGCTCCCAGCGTTTCAACAGCCTGCAGCTTACGAATCAGCGCGTGCCGTTTAGCCATGGCTTGGGTTCCTAAAGCCAGCGTAATCGTAACAATTGCTGGCAGCCCTTCCGGAATTGCGGCAACCGCCAGTGAGATGGCAGTAAGCAGCATATCCAGTGGTGTTTCGCGCTTGGTCAGCATTCCCAGTGCGAAAATAATGACGGCAATTGCCAACACCAGAACACTGAGAATCTTACTGAGATGGGTAATGTTTCGCTGCAGTGGCGTGACGGTCGGTTCGGCGCTGTTCAGCATCTGGGCAATCTTGCCCACCTCGGTATCCTTACCAGTAGCAACTACGACTGCCTCGGCCGTACCCGCCGTCATACTGGTATTCATAAAGCCCATATTATGCTGATCGCCTAAGGCAGCCGATTCAGCATCAATTACCGCTTCATCCTTAGTTACGGCAACAGATTCGCCAGTCAGCGCTGCTTCTTCCACTTTAACGTTTTGCGTCTTTAAGAAACGAACGTCAGCTGGAATAATGTCCCCGGCTTCCAAAAGAATTACGTCGCCAACGACCAGTTCCTTGCTGGAAAGCTGGGTAATTTGGCCATCTCGTCTGACGCGCGTGGTTGGCGTGCTCATTTTTTGCAACGCATCAATAGCATTCTCGGCCTTAGTTTCTTGAAAGACACCAAACGCAGCATTTAAAACCACGACCAGCAAAATGATGATGGCATCTGACAATTCACCGGCAAATGCCGCGACCACAGCTGCTGCCATTAGAATCAAAATCATCAGGTCCTTAAACTGAGCAATGATTCTTTGCCAAAGCGTGATCTTTTTTCCTTGGGGCAGCTCATTGGGACCATTTTTCTGCAACTGTTCCATGGCTTCGGTCGTCAGCAGTCCTTGCGGCGTTGCGTGAAGTCGTTCTAAAACCTGCAAGGTGGTTTGACGATAAAATTGTTCTTTTATAGACGTTAAACCCCTCTCCGTATTTAATAATCACTTTCTACAACATAAGCATAACATTGATACTGCAGAGATGATAGGGGTTACAAGCAGGATTCTGCCAAAATCATTCAACGACAAGTTATAAGATTGGTTGTCAAAGTCGGATCGGCCAATTACAATGATTCAGAAAGTCAAATTACGATCAATTAAAAGAAACGAGGCGCTTGCCGTGACCAAACCTAAGATCGCGTTTATTTGCACGCATAATGCTTGTCGCAGTCAGATTGCCGAGGCGCTAGGCAAAAAACTTGCCGGGGATGTTTTTGAAAGTTATTCGGCGGGTACACATATTAAAGATGAAATCAATCCAGATGCCATCCGCTTGCTGAAGAAAATCTACGGCATTGATATGCAAGCATCAGGACAATCTAACAAGACGCTTGACGCACTGCCAGCCGTTGACGGTGTCGTTACCATGGGCTGCGACGTGAAATGTCCCTATCTACCGGCTAAATGGCGGGTTGATTGGGAGCTAAACGATCCAACTGGCCAAGCCGATGATGAGTTTATTAAAGTTATCAAGCAGATTGAAAAAAATATTTTGGCGCTTAAGAATCAGCTCAAGCAATCGCCGCGTTAATTTTTCCGCTAAACAAATCATTTAATCGTCTCATCCAGGCATTTATTTATGCTTAGATGGGACTTTTTGACTGCTGCCCAGCATTTTTACTGATTCAAAATCAATAGTCGTAAGCGCTGTCACTAACAACTTTTAGCTGGTCAGCGACACATAACGCTTAATTATCAGCGTTATTGACTTAAGACTATTAACTTATGCCGTTTAATGCGTTAAGCTTTGTCCAATCTTAAAAATTAATTTGAAAGCGAGGTTTTTTACATGCAAGCAACGATTCAAACAACGGTGAAACGAAGCGAACGCAAAATTGCCAGCGACATTTTAAAGGGTTCTTTGGGCAACATGATTGAATGGTTTGACTGGTATGTCTATGCCTCGTTCGCCATTTATTTCTCGGGGGCCTTTTTCCCAGCCAATAACCAAACAGCTGAACTTTTAGCAACTGCTGGTGTTTTTGCCATTGGCTTTTTCATGCGGCCCCTGGGATCATTCGTCATGGGACGCTCTGCAGATCGAAAAGGTCGCCGCGCCGCATTGACGCTTTCGGTTTCGATCATGGCAACCGGTTCATTGGTTATTGCGTTGGTCCCAACCTATGCGCAAATCGGTATCTGGTCACCGATCATCTTGATTGCAACTCGATTGGTACAAGGTCTTTCATTAGGTGGTGAGTATGGAGCCTCGGCAACCTACATGTCAGAAATGGCATCCCCAAATCGGCGCGGTTTTTACTCATCCTTCCAATATGTCACGCTGATTGGCGGTCAATTAAGTGCACTGCTTGTACAGATTATTCTGCAGGCCATCTATACCAGCCAACAGCTGTATGCCTTTGGCTGGCGGATTCCGTTTGCCATTGGCGCGGCTGGTGCGATGGTTGTATTATGGCTGCGGCTTTCAATGGAAGAATCCGATCAGTTTAAGAACAGCAACCGCAACAATCGCCAAGCTGGGACCTTGCGTCTTTTAGCCCATTATCCAAAACAGGTACTGACGGTTGTCGGGATGACGCTTGGTGGTACGATCAGTTTCTATACCTACACTACGTATCTGCAGCAGTTCATGATCAACACGACCGGTCTTTCTAAAAAAACGGCAGCCATGATCAACTTTGTGGTGTTGCTGGTGATGGTTGTGTTGCAGCCGCTATTTGGGCACCTGTCGGATCGAATCGGCCGTAAGCCACTGCTGATTTTCTTTGGGATTGGCGGTACGCTTTGCACGGTTCCACTATTCACGCTGATGGCTGGTGCATCAACTGCTTTGGAAGCACTACTGTTAATGATTGTAGGCATTGTTATCGTTTCTGGCTACACTTCAATCAACGCCATCGTCAAGGCTGAGCTTTTCCCATCTGAAATTCGGGCATTGGGCGTAGGGATGCCCTATGGACTAACCGTTGCCCTGTTTGGGGGTACCGTAAACTACATTGCTTTATGGCTGCGATCGATTCACCTCGAATCTGCCTTCTTCTGGTATGTATCCGGTGCAGTATTTATTTCGCTGCTGGTTTACGCGTTCGTACTTAAGCCAGGATCCTTGATTGATGAGGAAATGACTGAATCCACGACTACTGACTAAACGATTGCTTTTGATAAGCATAGGTAAGCAAGCGATCATCCCAAGACTAAGATTGCCAAGTTTCTGGCTGACCATAATTAAAAGAGATCAACGAAGTAATTGATCTCTTTTTTATTTTGCCCAGTTCAGCTATTCTTTTTCCGGTTTAAACGACAGCTTGATCTTGCCATCAAGAGTATTGCTAAGCTTTTGCAGATCAACTAGGCTGACGGTTTGCGCCTTAGCTTCTTCCAATGCATTAAGCTCAGCTAACGGAACGCCAGCCGCATGACTAAGGGTTTCTCGTGTCCAGCCTTTATCTTGACGCAGTTTGATGATGCGATAGGCCAGCTTGGCAGCCGGATCTAATTTAACGGATTCTTCCAGCGGCTTTTGGTGCGCGGCAGCATAGATCAGATTCGTCATCTTCTTTTTGGTCAGCCCACCCTTAACATGACGGGCAAAGAAGTCAAGGTTGTCTTGACCGATTTTTTCACCCAGGTCATTAGTGAGTTTATGCATTGCCTGATAGGAATCATAAGAATTGTCTTTCAGCTCTTCAAAACGGGCTTCCAGTCGTTTGCGGATGTCTTTTTTCTTCATGTTCGCTTCCCCCTCTGAATCAAGTCAACCACCATCGGCTAAAGGCACTCGCCCAAAACTTCACGAGTTACTCCATGACAGTAGCAATCGCACTCAAAAGCACATTCTCGCAAAGGTTTTACGAACTGTGCTGCCAATACCGAAACGCCGGGTTCTTTTTCTACACAGTCGAAAAGCTTCGGGAAATGTTCATGTTGGAAAAGAAATACAAACGGGGATGCGATTTCAAAAGGCGTGTACTTGACGATCCGCAAAAGGAACTCCGGGAGTTGTACAATGCCGGACAATGCGATTTATACTTCGAGTTCGAGCCAAAGAGCTACAAAGGCAAGGAAGTTACCGAATACAAATTCTACGTTTACACAAGGCAAACCGAACAACAAAAGCTATTGGAATACGAAAGCGCAAAACAGGCGATCATCTACATAACAACCACTATTTCGAGGTTCTCTAAAAGTGACAAAGGATATGTTAAGCGTGTAGTGAACGCCGTACAGTTACACCCGGAAATAGCCGTACAGGTGGCGCAAAAGATACAAAAGAAGTTTGAGCAATATATAGACAAGCCAGCCAAACAAATAGGAGCTATCATCCGGGTTTGCTTAATGGAAGATTTTGGTATAGAATAAAAAACATACAAGTATGAAAACAGGTGATAAAGTTATCGTGCCAGCCGAAATTAACGGCTATGGCAGGGATTTACAGGCAATGGTTACAGAGATAGAGAAGTTTGCTGGGACAATATTCGTAACAGTGGTATTCACCGAACCATGTCCGGAAGCCTGCGGAAGAAAAGGGGGCGTTTACCATGATTTCCAACTCGATTTACTCCCGGAATAGAGGTATATTTTCGGAATATTCGGTATATTTGTAGCATAATTCAAAAAATATGGAAAACTTACCGCAAACAATAGGAACCAAAGAAGTCGAAGCACG
>OGIV01000008.1_pt1 | contig 148662 bp, 146 predicted proteins | sample 1571861 | NCBI WGS metagenome assembly OGIV01 (sample SAMEA2582099, study PRJEB24529) | metagenome | biome: Human gut stool | place: China | collected 2011 | reverse complement strand
ATTCCATGAGTGCCAGCTCGATTCTGCGGACGCGGAGCATGATGAAGGATCTGGATACCAAGGAATGTGCCAAGTGGGCCAATGATGCCATCAACCTGTGCTACACGGCTGATGAAGTGGAAAAGATGGTTAAGACACGGCTCGGAATGAACTGATCATCGTTAAATTAAATTGAAAATATATCGCTAAAATCAATAGGCAGCCAGTCTTTGTAAGTTGATACAGGAACTGGCTGCCTATTTTGGTATAAAAAAGCACTGTTTTGGCATGTACCGAAAACAGTGCAGTTATGATTAAATGTTCAACAAATCAGTAGGCTGGTGAAGCAAAAAGTCACCGTCCATGATCTTTTCAGGGGTAGCGGCGCCATATAGTGCTGCGGCAAATTTAACCCCAGCGGCGTGTGCAGCCTTTTCATCATTTATCGTATCACCAACATAGACGGCAGTTTCAGATGCGGCATGCATTTGATCTAATGCTGCCAAAACCGGCTCTGGGTCAGGTTTATGGCGATCGGTATCATTGGAGGTGATGACAATGTCAAACAGCTTGGCAAAGGCAAATAGATTGGCAAAATGATGATCGTACTCATCACGCAGTTTGGAAGTGGCAATTGCGATTTGAATGTCGGGACTTTGCGACAATTTTAGCAAAGTTTCTGGAATGCCATCAAAAACCTGGATACGATCCTCTCGTTGATAAGCCAGCTTAAACCATTCCTGCTGCATTTGGCGGCGCAATTTTTCATCAGTTACACCAGCAAGCTTTAAAGCATCCAATCCAGTAATACCGAACAGATCATGCTTCTTTTGCTCAACATCGGCAGGATCTGTATGAAAGCCATGCTTCTCCAAAGTTTCGATCATTGCCGGCATGTACATGTCAATCGTATTGATCAAGGTGCCATCAATGTCGAAAATATAGTTCTTAATCATAAAATCCTCCTGTGTACGATCATACCCTCAACGTTCAACGTTTCAATTGTACCGCAAAACATTTTATGACAAAATATTAAAAAACGCGCTACCTGACTTTGCCGAGATAACGCGCGGAACCGTTATAAGAAATTTTTATTTATTAGTGCCAACAACGCCGAAACCGCCGTCCCAGCCAATCTGTTCGCTGGCAGCCAGGGTCATCTGCAGAAAACCAGTTGCTTCCATCTCCCGAGCCCGCTTGAGCTTACCAGCATTTAATACTTGCAGTGCACTGGATGCCAATGCTGATTTAAAAGTTTCCTTAGCATCTTCATCATCGCCGGCGACCAAGACAGTTGTCGGCAGCTCGCCGATTTTGCCGCTCTGCAAAGTAGCCGCGAAATTAGTGTTAAAAGCCTTTAAAATCTTGCTTTCAGGCAGCAGCTTCTGGAGTTGTTGGGCAGCTGAGCTATCAGCGGGGACGACTAATTCATCCCAGGTTTCAAAATTCAATGGATTGGTGATATCAACAACGATTTTACCAGCCAGTTCAGCTTGGTACTGCTTGGCAAGGGCCGCCAGTGCTGGGTATGGTACGGCCATAACTACGATGTCGCCGAGTTGCTGAGCGGTATCTTTTGAGCCATAGTATTGAACGTTGTTGCCAGCTTCAGCAAAGTTCTTGCCGATTGCCTGACCCATGTTGCCTTTACCAAAGATTGTAATTTCCATATTCTTCATCCTCCTGGTTCCAAAGTCTGTTTTCTTGTATCGTTGTAGTTTATAATAAGACTAAACCTTACTTTTAGTAAGTACCGACTTTTAAGTTCGCTACGCACTAAACGGTAAGAATAGTGAGATGTCAAAGGAAAAGGAGGAATTATTTTGGCGAAAAAATTAGTTCAGGATGGCAGCTGCCCAGTTGCAACCACGATTTCGCTGCTGAACAGTCAATGGAAGATTCTGATCATGCGTGAACTGCTGTTGCATCCAAGTGAAAGATACAGTGAGCTGCAGCATAGCGTTGCCGGCATCAGCCAAAAGATGCTTACCCAAAGCCTGCATGAGATGACAGCTGATGGAATCGTGCAGCGCCAAGTTTTTCCAGAAGTACCGCCACGTGTTGAGTATCGTCTGACCGAGCTGGGCCAAAGCATGGATCCAATCCTAAAAGCCATGCATAACTGGGGTAATCAGTATCTGGCCAGTTATCCTGAAAAACGCAGGACGAATAAACAGCCGGAAACTGATTTTGCACAAAAACGACCATAGTCAAAAAACGCTCTGCTTAAATCTTTAGGCAGAGCGTTTTGATTATTTATTGAAAGTGTCAGATTCAACTTCACGAATAAAGTCAGCCAAGTGCTTGTAGTAGACGTCAGGGTTGTCAATCATATGGTGATGACCCCCATTTGGCGTGGTAACCAGTTTGGCATTTGGAATTTCTTTTTCCATGGTCTTGGCAGTGTCCAAAGGCATGGTTTCGTGGTCTCCAAACGTCAGCAGGGTTGGCACCTTGATGTTCTTTAATTGGTCGCGGAAGTGCCAGTCTTTGAGCTTGCCGGTAATCACGAACTCGTTATCGCCTTGGAAGACGTTGTAGACAGCCGTACCGCCAAGATCCTTGACGTGGTAGAGCTTGGATGGCTGCTTACGGTCGACGAAGTTTTCGTTCAGAACCTGGACGTCGGCTTGGTAGCGATCGTTGTCGTAGTCGTTGTTCTTTTCGCATTCCTTCATAAAGGCAACTTCTTCAGCTGGCAGGACGTCTTCGCGAACCTTGTTGACATGGGCAACATATTCGTCGATTTCGTCAACCATTGAGGAGATGATGGCGCCCTTCAAGTGTTGACCGTATTTAACGGCATATTCTTGAACCAGCAGTCCGCCCCAACTTTGGCCAATCAAGTAGAAATTATCGATTCCCAACTTTTGACGCACTTCTTCGACCTCATCCAAGAAGTACTCGTAAGTCAGGTACTTGTCGGCAATCTTAGGATCAGAATAGTCTGGCTGATCAGAGTACAAAGAGCCTAATTGATCATACATGTGAACTTGAACGTTAAGTCCCTGTTTTTTTAATTGATCGGCAGCATCTTCCCAGTATTCATGATTGCCGCCAGGGCCACCATGCAGTGCAAGCAGATGAATGTCACCTTCGCCTTGTGTGTTGGTCCATAAATGATAACCGTTATCAAGGGTTAAAATCGTTGTACCTTGTTTCAAAATCGTCAACTCCCATTCTCTCAGATATAAACGCTAAATTAATGGTTTAAAGACTATTTTACGTTTTTTATTAGATAACGTAAACCAAAAACACTACTACTTTGGCAAATATGACAGAAAATCTATCATAATTTTTCAAAATCAGGCAAAAACAGTGCCGAATTTTCAGTCATGATTTGATAATTGATTTTTTCATTGCCGCGCAGGGTCATTTCATAGTCGGTACCGCAGATCACCAGCCGCAATTGATGGCCTTTTAACAGTCGATGGAAAACGGGCTGCAGCGGCAAGGTGAGATCCACGAACTCATTTGGATAGAGCGGCTCCGTGACGGCCGGATCATGGGGGTTCTGCAGATTGATATGACCATAGGAAATCACTTTGTAAGGCGTAGACTCATTTTGCAGCTTGAACTCGCGCAGATCATCATATTTCCAGTGATAGCCCAGCGAAAGACCGTTACGACTCAACAAAACAGGATCCTCGGTTAGGCGCTTAGCCGATCCCTGGTCGATCAGAAATACGGAAAGCAGGCCATGGTCATGATCACTAGCAGCTCTCAGTTTTACGGTTGGCGTGCCGCGCAGCAGATAGTCGTCAGTCAGCGGTGCGGTCTGATAGCTGAGACTGAAACGATTCTTCTCGCTTAACAATGCCTCTTTCCAATGAGCAGGATGAGCACACCAATCCTGATAGATCTCAGTCTGCCATTGATAGTCGGTAAAATCGCGAGTTGGCGTTACCAATGGCTCTTTTTCACTCAGTTTTTGGTGGACATTGAGATAAAATTTGACACTGTGATCTTCATCCCAGTTTTGGTAGGCTGTCCAGGTTTCAGGGGTGGCATTATCTTGAACTAATACGGCTGGCAGCAGATCATCGGCATGGTTATCGATTTCCCAAAGTTTATTAGAAAGCCAGAGATTCACCATATCGGTAAAGTCTAGCGAGCGAAAAGCATTAATGTAGATATGCTTGCCTTGATGCAGGATCAGCTTGCTGTTGGCTGCATTTTTCTTCAAACCGTCATAAAGAGCTTTGACGTTGCTTGGCTTAACGTTGTCGTCGTTGAGCCCATGGACCATCATAACGCTGGCTTTGATTTGATCGATCTGTTTTCGATAATTACGTCGTTCCCAAAAATCATTGTAGTTGCCGGTTTGACGATCCATTGCCAGATTCATCTGGGCCAGATAGCGATTATTGATCTGCTCAACTCGCCGATAGTCGCCAGGCCGTTTGGTACGGCTAAAGCATTCGGCTGCCAGCGTATCGGCATCCTCGCCTTGAAAACCACCGGCTGCTCTGACCAAGCCATTTTCACGATAATAGTCATACCAACTGGAAATGGCGGCTTCACTAATGATAGCTTTAAGTCCTTTAACACCAGTTGTAGCAACGGCTGTTGAAAGTGTCCCCAGATAAGAACGGCCTGTCATGGCTACATTGCCATTGCACCAATCTGCCTTGACAGCCAATCCGCTGGTGCGATCAGAAAAAGCCGTTCGATCGCCGTGCAGCCACTCAACTACAGCCTGCATCGATTCAACCTGTTCTGGCGAGCCGCATGTCTGCAGACCATCAGAATCTCTGGTTCCAATTCCGGCACAGTAGACAGAGGCGAAACCGCGGGGAGCCAGATAGTCGTTTAGCGTATAAGCTGGCGTCTGACTAAAGGTTTCAGTAGCTTTTGCGGACCCCTTAATCATCTGATGACGTGGATGGACATTAAACGTTGGCTCAGCAGGTGAGACTTGATCTGGTTCTTTATGACTCAAAGTTTGATTAACATTATGGGTTGCTTTTACGCCCCATTCATCATTGGTTCCCTGGTTGTAAGGGCTGGCGGTAAAGACGGCGGGGACTTTTAACCCTTGATTGGATTCAGCGGGTCGCATGATTTCAACTTTTACCAAATCGGCTTGATCGTCAAAGTCAGTATCAACATCGGTCTCCACGTAGACGACCTCATAGATGAAATCGTGCGGATCAAAAACGGCGAGCGACTTGCCATTAAAAAAGATTGGCTTTTGATTGGCTGACAGCTTGTGAGTCCATTTCAGCAAACCTTGAGCCGTTAATGCATCCAGCAGCGTTTGGCCATTTTTGGTGTGAGTGTTCAAAAGATCATAGAATGCGGCAATCACGTCTGCGGTCGTCCATTGTTCAAAATGATGGTGCAAAAGCTGCATCCGATCCATCGCCGCCAATGGATCAGTAATTGAAAAGTCAATTGCTGGTTCAAATTCTAACAGCTGCAGGCCGACAAGATAGAAAACCTCGTCATTAAGCGGCTGCTTGCTTGCCAACCAGTCATCCAGGCTCAGCTCAGGCGTTGCCAAAACGTCTTGGCGCCAACGCTTCAATGCCGGTTCAGAAGTGCAGCTGCAGTTGATTCTTTCCAACAGCGTCTGCCACATTTGATTAGGCGTAAGCGTGCTGCTCTCGCTTGCTTTTAGAAGATGAATGGTCTGGAGTTCATGGCATTGCTGCTCAAAAGGCAGACTCATCATGGCAAATTGATTGTTTTTCATTGGCAAAACCTCCCCAAATCACGCTAAGCACTTATGCTTACTAATTAGTGAATATTTTATAACATTCTCACGTTTTCTGGGGTATTGGACAGCATAATTGCCTTAATCTTTATTAAAAGACTGGTCATAAACGATTCTAAAAGGAACTGATCAGCCATTATTGACAAAAAGAGACGGTTTTGCGACCAAATCGCAGAATCGTCTCTTTGTCTTAGTTAGACGTCAAGCTTCAAGCTACCCACTGCTTTGACGCGAACTTGAGCAGAACCGCCTGGTAGATAGGCAAGCGGGATAATTTCGATATTAATGATTTCAACGCTGGTTGGATCCGCGCCAGCACTGATTGCATTGCTGACTGCCTCGTTTTTGGCTTTTTTTAGTACTTCTTCTTTATCTTTGCCTTCAAAGCTGTAGATTCGGTTAACGTCGCCACTGACTTGTCCCAAAGCCGCACCCACTGCATTGGCTGCATCATAGTGGTCTGGACGGTACACTTTGCTGATGCCCTTGATCTGGTCGTCAACCAAAAAACTACCGCCACCGGTGAGAATCAAAGGGATATCACCGCTTTTAAGCTTCATTTGATCAAGCGAGTCGGCAACGGTCTGGTTGATCGCGGCTAATACGCTGTCAGCCCATTCCTCAGAAATGTCAGCAACCTTGTCCGATTGATCATGAAATGCACGATTGAGTCTGGCTGCATTGTCAGAGGCGGTCTCAACATCTCCGCCAAAGACTTTCGACTTAGTGACGATTTCATATCCGACACTGTCTGGTCCAACCGTGAAACCATCATCATTTCTATGGATCACGGTACCACCGCCAATACCAATTGAAAGAATGTCTGGCATACGGAAGTTGGTTTCTACGCCGCCAACCTGTGCTGAAAGGGAAGATTGGCGTGGAAAGCTGTTTACCAAAACACCGATATCGCTGGTAGTGCCACCAACGTCAAGTACCAGTGCATTTTTAATGCCTGAGAGATGGTAGGCACCACGAATGCTATTGGTAGGCCCGCAGCCAATGGTAAAGATCGGATATTTCTGAGTAAACTCACCAGTCATCAAGGTTCCATCATTTTGACTGAAAAAAGTTTGTGCTTTGATGCCAAGTCCTGCTAAGGCACTTTCAAATCCATTTACGATTTGCTCGCCGATTGTCATCAAAGCAGCATTTAAGATTGACGCGTTTTCTCGTTCAAGCATGCCGATGCCGCCAATCTGATGCGACAAAGTAATCTTAACGTCATTGCCTAGGTCCTCTTTGATCCATTGCGCGACTTGCAGTTCTTGAGCGGGATTTACTGGTGAAAAAGTCCCCGCGATGGCAATGCTTGTTTTTTTATCTTTTAAGTTAGCACAGAATGCATCAACCTCATCACGATTCAGTTCGGCAATTTTACGGCCATCATATTCATACCCGCCGGAAATGATAGCAGCTTTTTCATTAACGGCTGCTTTCAGATCGGCAGGCCATTCCATATAAGGGGGAATGCCAACTGATGCCGGCTTGCCGATTCGGAGATAAGCGACCTTGTCCAGATCCTTGCGCTCAACGATAGCATTGGTGGATTTCGTGGTTCCAAGCATGGCAAAACCAATCTTACTCTTATCTACATGACTTTCAGCCAGTACTTTAGAGATTGCATTGAAGATACCACCTTGTACGTCTTTGGTAGTGTGTGCCTTAACCGTGTAGATAACGTTCAGCTGGTCGTCCAGAATTGCAGCATCGGTATTCGTACCGCCAACATCAACGCCTAAACGATATGCCATAAGCTATTTCTCCTTTCCCTGCAGCTCTTCTACTGGAATATAGTCGACATCATAGCCAAAGTAGCGTGGTCCTGCCGTTTCGATGCCAATAGGAGTACGCCATTGCGGATCACAAGGGAATGACACAACCTTAACGCGTGACCCGTATTGCAGACGCTCTGACGTAATCGGAAAGGCGCTCTCAATATCCAAGGCAACGATTAGATCAGGAACCGAGGCTAAGATCTCATCACCCTCCTTGGCAACCAGTGTTTCGTTTTGGAATTCGAGACTGAACGTTTTCCCTCGATAGTTGTTGAGCCCCTCGATTTGTGCGGTACCAAAGTTAAAGCCCTGCTTGGTTTCGCGCGTTACAGCAGTCACTTTGCCGTCGTATAGCTCAAAACCGTTGAGTCGATCCAATAGCGCTTTGAAGACGTCATCATAATCTTCTTGATGCATCAGAATCTCGCCAATCTCACGAGCCAATGAAAGAGTACCGTTTACGACAGATCCCTTGACGTCCTTGCCAGCTAAAAAGTAGTCAGAGACAGATGCTGAACCGCCCATTTGAACGGTTAGGGCGCGAGACATGTATTCTGACCAATAGGCGTTGATTGGCTTAAGCAGGGCAACGTTGCCTTTTTCATCGCCAACGGCTACTTGTTCAGGCTCCAGGCCATGGAGGTGGAAAGTTTCCATCTGTGCTTCAGGAAAGGCTCGGCCAATTGCATCGGCATCCAGAATTGGCAAGTGCAGTTTGGCCGCCGCACCGACTGGATAAAGTGAGTTGATGCCACCGACTTCAATTGGAATGATAACATCAGCTTTTTTACCAAATGCGCGTTCAAGTTCTTGCAGAGGGTTCGTCAGCTCAATCTCAGAAGGCAGTTTCTCCAATGATACGGTTGGCGCTCCCATTCCAGATACGGGAACGACGTATTGATCGTCCTGCAACTCATCGATTGAGATCAAATTTACGGGACCATACTTCTGAATCATACTCTTGGCAAGCAAACGGCCAACCTTGGGATCACCACCACCGCCGGATCCTAGTACAGAAGCTCCGACTGAGATGTAGTCAATGTCTTGTTCGGTTAGTTCTATCATGGTTTCTCAACCTCCAATGTCTCATCTTTCTTATTCTTTGTAAGGTAGCTCAGCAGCAGCTGCATGAAGAAACCAACCAGAATTCCGTCCAGTGGTGGTATCTGCGTCAGCTTAATGATACCCAATCCAGTTGGCGCGTCAGTCGTTAAATAAGTGACTACGATGCCAACTACCCATGAAGCCATTGAACGCCACACGATCGATTTAGGCTCTTCACGGTTACTGATGCGATTGAACTCTTTTTTGATGAAGTAGAATTCAGCAATGTAGATACCAGGGACCGGTGCGATGAAGATACCCAAAATATTGAGAAATGGCACGAACTGGTTGTAGATACCGAATACCCCGAGCAACGTACCGATTGTACCCAGAATCAAAACCAGTGTACGAAATTTGACTTTAGTAAAGATCACATTGAATCCTAGAGAAGCAGAGTAGAGGTTACTGGTGTTGGTAACCCATTGTGTTAAGGAGAGGACGATGATGCCTGGGATGCCCATGCCAATCATGATCAGCATTTTCATCATGTCCGTGCTGCCGAGTGATTTACTCATGAAGATTGATACCAAAATCATAAAGGAGTTACCAATGAACATCCCGAAGAAGGTTCCGATAATGGAGTCTTTTTGGCTCTTAGCCCAACGTGAGATATCTGGTTGGGTAGCCGCACCGACGATAAATGAAGAGATAACCAACGCGATTGCAGAACCAAATGGTAAAGTCGCAGATGTCTGAGTTTTTGGCAGGCCATGTGTCCGCAGTGCGATAAACAGCGCAATCAGCATCAGTATCAAGAGGAACGGTACCGAGATTTCGCTTAGTTTGGAAAAAGCCCGATAGCCATAAAGCGTCGTACCGACCATAAAAATACCCGCAATAATTGAAAATACCCAAGTTGGCCAGTTGATGCCAAACGCGCTGATAAAAGCTGTTCTTGCGTTGTCTGCAAAGAACCCGACTTGCACACCAAACCAGCCTAACAGTGAAAGACCAATCATTGCTGAATATGCAAGCGTGCCTTTCTTGCCAAAGACATAGCGAGTAATCATTGACGTTGACAAGTTGGTAGCCGCGCCGACAGAAGCCGTAATCGTACAAATCGTTGCCAAAATAAACGACCCGATAATTACAGCCCAGATTGCTTTATCAAGAGGCAGTCCCTTTGCCAGCTGCACGCCTAAAATAACGGCAGCCAGATCGACGCCAATTGCGACCCAAATGGAAAACAGTGATATCCAGGACTTTTGTTGTGACTTTGGAACCTGCTTCAAAGAGTAGTCTGAAGCAAAGCTTTTTTCTTTTTGTGCCATAATAATTCCCCATCCCCTCCGAATGTTAATGAATAGTTAAAATTTAATTAAAAATTATATAATCAGTTTAATAAAATCGACAGATATTAAATGAATATTTTTACTTGATTAGATAATATATATACGATTAGTTGTTTGGAATAAGAAATTTTAAACGTTTTTTGAATATTTAAATCTTTTAATTTAAAATTGATTCATTTTATAAAGCCCTAGATGATGGGAAAAATCTCTGTTATTTATTAATAAATAAGGGAGGGGAGACGGCTCTATGACTTGAGCAACAGGCAACTAGAAAAAAGCAAAACAGCCCCATCACGGAAGATTTCCGCAATGAGGCCATAAATCATATAGGGGTACAGGACCTTGCAGTTATTTTGGGGATTGTCATTCATACTTATGGAAGCATAGAAGGGATGGTTTAAATCTCAATTCTTAGTATCTATCGTTATAATCATCATCATAATCGTCATGATGATGGTGGGATAGCTGATCTGCAGTATAAATGTCCCATAGCGTATCAGATACATCATCATGATCGTCCATCTCCTCATCTTGATAAGGGGCTGGCGGCAATCCTTCTTCTTTACGTTTCTTATTCATCTCATCAACGTTATGCCTGTCAAGATCTGCGCCGGTGATCCATTCAAAGAACCAAAAAATAAGAACAATTACCAGAAACATAAAAAAGATGGCAAAGACAATCGACCATAACTCCATAGCAGTGATAAAGATGACAGCGATGAACGCCGTAATTGCCCAGCGCCGATGCAAAATTTTTTTCTTTTCATCATTGCTAATCACCAGCACTGCCTCCTTACTTATAAAATTTGAATTTAACCAAATTATATCTCATTTCATTAGGAGGAGTTGGCAGAATTATGTGCAAATATTCATTAATGATATCCGTGAACGTCCCATTTGTCGTTTTGCAAGTTGAAAAATCAAGGAAATACATGGCATCTATAAAGGTTACTGCTTGTGATTTTGTATACAAATTAATCGATCAAGCGCTTTCTTTAGTGATAAGATAAAATTGTTACATATTTGGTTTGTAAATTTGGAGGTAATGATATGACTGAAGAAAAACGCGTTGCTGTCGTTACTGGTGGAGACCGTGGGATTGGCCGCGGTATTACGGATCAGCTGCTTAAGGACGGTTATTATGTCGTAATCGCCAACCGTAATGAAGAAGCCGGCAAGAAAGCCGTTGAAGAACTGAACGCTCAAGGGTACGAAGGCAAGGTCGTATCTGTAGCCGGCGATGCATCCAAGAAGGAAAGTCACGAACACTTCGTTAAGACTGCCGTTGACAACTTCGGCCGTCTGGACACATACGTAAACAATGCCGGAATTGCCCAGATCAAACTGCTCAAGGATGAAACCGAAGCTGACATGGATGAGATCTTCCATGTCAACGTTTACTCAGTACTGTTCGGGATGCAGGTCGCTGCTGCTCAATTCCGCAAGCAGGACGATGGCGACAAGATCCGCAAGATTATCAACGCTTCCAGTATCGCCGGTCACATTGCCTTTGACATGCTGGGTGCCTACTCTGCATCCAAGTTTGCCATTCGTGGCTTGACGCAGGCTGCTGCTAAGGAACTTGGCCGTGAGCACATCACGGTCAACGCCTACTGCCCAGGTATCGTTGGCACTGACATGTGGGACTACATCGATGAAAAGATGGTTGAAGCATGGGGTGGCAACAAGGGCGATTACCTTAAGAAGTACTCTGGCGCCATCACGCTGGGACGGGTTGAAACGCCTGCTGACGTGGCCAACTATGTATCCTGGCTGGCATCAACCAAGTCAGACTACATGACTGGTCAAGCCGTTCAAATCGATGGCGGGATTCAATTTATCTAATTCCAGCTGTTTCAAACTGAATATTCAAAACAAAAGCCGCGATCCTCACTGGGTTACGGCTTTTTGAATACTTAAAAAGCGCGTCGTGTAAGCTAACGCGCTGATTGAAGACTATTAATTCTGATTAAGATAGTCGGATTCGCTTCTTAACTGGCTGACATAGCCGTTAACCTCATCTTTTTGACTCTGAGTGACGTAGTAGTCTTTTTCTAGATTTGAGAGGGAAACGGTCCTGATTTCAAAATGACCATCCGCTACGCTTTCTGAATCACTGACTTCCCACATCTTGTAGGTAACGGTATCGCCGTTAACCTTGTAGTAAAGGAAACTGGTTGGATCGCCGTTTGCGGTAAGGTAGCTGTAGTCGGCAACCGCGTCACTGATTGGATTCTCGCCGGCTGGACTGTAGCAGAAGAAATCATTGCCAATATATTCTTTAAACCAGTCAGGCTCAACCAAGAGTGCCAGCATGACACCGGTCGTTTTATCATCTACTTTGGCTGTTTTGGCAGTACTGGAAGCTGTGGTGGAACTGTCTGAGCTGCTACTCGCTCTTTGAATCTGGCTGTCAGACTGACTGAACTTTTTGGATGATGACTTAGCAGTGCTGCTTTGGGCTGCTGTACTGCTTGATTCTTTACTGGATGACGATTGACTGCCGCACGCGGTCAGCAGGAAGCATGACACTAAGGCGGAGGTGATAACAATGGATTTTTTCAATTCTCTTCTCTCCCTAAAATAAAATTCTTACCGAAAAATTATTCATTTATAATCAGCTTTTATAGGATAACTCATCTTGAATGAAAAGCTATCAAAATAATAAAAACTTTTAAAAACATAAATCAACACTAAAATAATCAGTCAGCGGATGATTTACCAAACCAGCATGTTCCACGTGAAACCAAATTGAATTAATTTGCGCTGAAAGGCGACAGATAAGTATCTTTCGGCGTATAATTGAATTTGCTGTAATCGTGAAAAATTCGCGGAATTAAAAAACGAAAAGGAGAACATCGTGACCAATCAAGTAATTGAATTTCGGCATGTCAGTAAGCAGTATGATGATAATCTTGTGCTGCGCGACATCAACTTTACGATTGAAGCCGGCAAGTTCTACACGCTGTTAGGCCCTTCTGGATCGGGGAAAACCACGATCCTGCGAATTATTGCTGGTTTCGACGATGCTACCAGTGGCGACGTTATTTTTGATGGCCAGCGAATTAATGATATTCCAGCCAATCAACGACAAGTAAACACGGTCTTCCAAGACTATGCGCTCTTTCCACATATGAATGTTGCTGAAAACGTAGCGTTTGGCTTAAAAATCAAGCGGATCCCCAAAGAAGAGATCGCCAAGCGGGTGCAGGATGCTTTGCATATGGTGCAGCTGGATGGCTATGGCGAGCGTGAGATTACAGAAATGTCTGGTGGTCAGCGGCAGCGGGTTGCAATTGCTCGCGCGATCGTCAATCGTCCTAAAGTGCTGCTTTTGGATGAGGCGCTCTCTGCTCTTGACCATAAGCTGCGAGTGGAGATGCAGGCTGAACTGCGGGCTTTGCAGCGCCGCTTGGGAATCACCTTTATCTTTGTCACGCACGATCAAGGCGAGGCGTTGGCAATGAGCGACCAGATCTTTATTATCAATGATGGTATGATTCAGCAGAGCGGCACGCCGGTTGATATCTATGATGAACCGTTGAATCATTTTGTGGCTGATTTTATTGGCGAAAGCAACATTGTCCCTGGGATTATGAAAAAAGACTTTCTGGTCAACATCAATGGTCATGATTTCGAATGCGTTGATGCCGGCATGAAGCCAAATGAAAAGGTCGAAGCCGTCTTGCGCCCCGAGGATCTGGATATTACGACCGTTGATCAGGGAAAGCTGGTTGCAACGGTTGATACGCAGCTGTTCCGGGGTGTTGACTATCAGATCATGGTTCATGACGAGGAAGGACACGAATGGAAGATCAATTCGATTCATAAAACGAAAGTGGGTGAAAAAGTCGGCATCACGTTTGATCCCGAAGACATCCACATCATGCGCTATCATGAAACCGAAGCGGCCTTTGATGCACGGTTGGACAGTTACGAAGGTGATGATGAGGAGGATGAACGTTGAAACAGCAAAAAATCTGGTTTGTCGTTCCCTATGCATTGTGGATCGTACTGTTTGTCGTGGCGCCGTTGGTCTTGATTCTTTATCAATCTTTTTTTAACATCAACGGCCAGTTCACGTTTGGCAACTATCAGAGCTACTTGACCTCTAATGTTTATTTAAGGATGACGTTCAATTCGGTCTGGTATGCGTTTTTGATCACGCTGATCACGCTTTTGATCAGCTATCCGGCAGCGTATGTGATCAACCGGCTGCCGAATCGTCAGTTTTGGCTGCTGTTGGTCATTTTGCCAACTTGGATCAACCTGCTTTTGAAGACCTATGCCTTTATCGGACTGTTTAGTCAAAACGGTTCGATCAATCAGTTTTTGCGGTTTGTCGGTCTGGGTAGCCACCAGATTCTGTTTACTGATGCCAGCTTTATTTTTGTCGCGGCCTACATTGAGATTCCGTTTATGATTCTGCCAATCTTTAACTCACTGGCCGAGATCGATTCTTCGTTGATCAATGCCAGTCGTGACCTGGGCGCCAGCTCTTGGCAGACGTTTATGCACGTTGAGCTGCCATTGACGATGCCTGGGGTTAAGGCCGGGGTACAGGCAGTCTTTATTCCATCGCTTTCTTTGTTCATGATTACGCGTCTGATTGGCGGCAATCGTGTAATTACTCTCGGGACGGCAATTGAAGAGCATTTCTTGACAACGCAGAACTGGGGCATGGGTTCAACGATCGGTGTGGTATTGATCATTGCCATGTTCATCGTGATGTTTGCAACTGGTGATCGGCAAAAGAAAAAAGGGGGTCGTGCTAAATGAAGCATAAAATCAACTGGGGCGCGATCTATTTAGTAATCGTTTTTATTATTTTATATTTGCCGATTCTTTATCTGGTTGGCTTTTCATTCAGTTCTGGCAAAACGATGGAAAAGTATCAAGGCTTTTCATGGACGCACTATCAGACGCTGTTGCAAGATACGCGAATGATTACCATTGTGATCAACACACTGATCGTTGCCTTGCTGTCAGCGCTTTTGGCGACGATTATCGGAACGATGGGGGCGCTGGCGATTAAGCGAACCAAGAATGCCATGCGGAACACCCTGCTTTCGTTTAATAATGTTTTGATGGTTTCACCAGACGTTATTATTGGGGCCAGTTTCTTGATTCTGTTTACGGTGATTGGCATGAAGCTTGGTTTTTGGTCCGTTTTGCTCAGCCATATTGCTTTTTCGATTCCGATTGTGGTTTTGATGGTTCTGCCCAAAATCGATGAACTTTCGCCCACTCTGCTGGATGCAGCCGCGGATCTAGGCGCCAGTCCATGGCAGTCATTGACGCGAGTAATGCTGCCGGCGATTGCTCCAGGGATCATGTCGGGATACTTTATGGCCTTTACCTACTCACTGGACGACTTTGCAGTAACTTTTTTTGTAACTGGCAATGGTTTTTCGACGCTGTCAGTTGAAATCTATTCCAGGGCGCGACAAGGCATTGACTTGGAGATCAACGCGCTTTCGACTTTGATGTTCTTGGTATCATTGGCGCTGGTAATCGGCTACTACTTTATCAGCAAGCATGGCGGCAGCCGCAAAAACCAGATCGTAACGGTTAAAGAAGGTGATGTCCAATGAAAAAACTGCTGAGCTTTGCCATTGGCATCCTGCTGCTGTGCGGTGCGCTGTTTGGGTGCAATAAGCTGCTAAACCAAAAAGCAAACGATGGCGGCAATAAAACCTTGACGATCTATAACTGGGGCGACTACATTGATCCCCAGCTGATTACCAAGTTCGAGCATGAGACCGGCTATCATGTCGATTATGAGACTTTTGACAGCAATGAGGCGATGCTGACCAAGATTCGCCAGGGCGGTACGCATTATGATATTGCCGTTCCAAGTGAATACACCATTCAGCGAATGAAAAAAGAGCATCTGTTAGAGCCGATTGATCATCGCAAGCTGCCGAACCTCAAGTATATCGATCCGCAGTTTTTAAACCTGTCGTTCGATCGGCATAATCGCTATTCAATTCCATATTTCTGGGGGACGCTGGGGATTGTCTATAATGATCAAAAGGTGAGTCGTAAAGATGTCTTGCATTGGCGCCAGCTTTGGTCACCTAAGCTCAAAAACAATATCATGATGATCGACAGTGCCCGTGATGCGATGGCAGTGGCACTGATCACTCAGCATCATTCCGTCAACACGACCAACGCCAAGGAATTACGTGAAGCCGCTGATAAGCTTGATCAGCTGACGCCCAACATCAAGGCCGTAATTGCCGATGAAATGAAGATGTACATGGAACAAAACGAAGCGGCAGTCGGCATTACCTATTCTGGGGAAGCCAGTGAAATGATCAGTGTCAATTCACATCTCCACTACCTCGTACCAAGCGAGGGCAGCAACATCTGGTTTGACAACATGGTGATTCCCAAAACGGCTAAAAACAAAAAAGCAGCCTATGCATTCTTGAATTTCATGCTAGATCCCAAGAATGCCGCGCAAAATGCTGAATATATCGGCTATGCAACGCCAAATAAGGCTGCCAAAAAGTATCTGCCAAAGAGCGTTACCAGCAACCAGGCTTTCTATCCGCCAAAACAAACAATGAAGCATCTGCAGGTTTATCATGACTTGCCATTAAAAGACATTGGCACCTATAATGACCTGTTCTTGGAATTTAAGATGTTTAAAAAGTAACTAAAAAGCTGACCGAAAAATTTCGATCAGCTTTTTTGATTGACGTTTATTATTCAGTGGCCAGCTTGCTATGACGATAGCCGTAGCCAAAGTAAAGTGCCAAACCAATTAAGAACCAGATGCCGGCCCCAATCCAAGTATCAAGGGAAAGGAACGACATCATGAACAGGCAGGCACAGCCAGAAATGATTGGCAAAACGGGGAACCAAGGAACGCGGAAGCCGCCTTGGTTGCCGATGTCCTTGCGCTTACGCAATGGAATGATCCCAAATGAAACCAGCGTAAATGCCAGCAATGTACCGATATTAACCAGATCAGTCAGCCGATCCAGGGAAACCAGCCCCCCCATGACGGCGATAATCGCTGCGACGATCCAAAGTGAGATCTTCGGCGTGCTGGTCTTGGCATCCAGCTTGTTCAAAAATGATGGCAAGAGACCGTCACGACTGATAGAGTAGATCAAACGGGATGAAGAGTAGATCATGGTAAACATCATGGTTGCCATCCCAATCAGTGCCCCAATTGAAAGCAGGGCAGCCAGCCAGTCTTGGTGAACGGCCTGCAGCGCAAAGGCAACCGGATTGGCAACGTCAAGCTTGGTATACTTAACCATCCCAGTCAAGACGATTGAAACGCCCATGTAAAGCACGGCAGCGACCAAAAGTGTCCCGATAATTCCGATTGGCATGTTCTTTTGCGGATTCTTGACTTCGGCAGCTGAGCTTGAGATACAGTCAAAGCCCAAAAAGGCAAAGAAGACTGTCGTTGCCCCCTTGAAGACCCCATGCATACCATATGGAAGGAATGGCTGGTAGTTGGCTTTCTTGATGAAGAAGGCCCCAACAACGATGAAGGCAACGATGATTGCAATCTTGATCGCGATGGCAATGTTGTTGACCCGAACCGATGAAGTCATTCCAAATGAAAGCATCCAGGTAATCAGTAAAACGATGATGATTGCTACAATGTTGACATAGGTGCCATGTGCAGGATCAAAAGGACCAGACAGTGCTTTGGGGATGTTGATTCCACAGCTGGCCAGCAGTGAATTGAAGTAGGCTGCCCAGCCAGTTGAAACTGAGGCGACTGCCAGCATGTATTCCAATACCAGTGCCCAGCCCATGATCCAACCGATAAATTCACCGTAGACCACGTTACCATAAGAATAGGCGCTACCGGCAACCGGCATGGCAGAAGAAAACTCAGCATAGCACATTCCCGCTAAAGCACAGACAACCGCTGCCGCCAGAAACGACAGTGAGACGCCAGGCCCTGCATCGTTGGCTGCCACGGTCCCAGGTAAAATAAAGATCCCCGTCCCAATGACCGCACCGATCCCCATGGCCATCAAATCGCCAGCCGACAGCGACTTGACGAATTTGTTATCGGCTTTGAGGTAGCGTGAGAGGCTTTCTTTACGAAAAAGATTTAAACTCATCCGACCTTAACCACCTTTGTTATAATATCCAATAGCTTAATAAATTTAAGTGATAGCTTATCATAGGCAAAGATAATGAGCAATAATTGCGAAATAATTATTGGATTTACCGAACAAAATAAGCCATAATGACAGTAATAATCATAATGTCATAATCATTAAAAGTCAATTAGAAAAGCATTAAGGAGGAGCTTGGAAATGGCGATTGAAAAGACTGCAGGTGCCGTAGTTTATCGAAATAACGATCAAGAAATTGAATACCTGCTGCTGCAAAGCACAAACGAAGGTAATTTTTGGGGCTTCCCCAAAGGTCACGTTGAGGGCGATGAAACGCTCCTAGAAACGGCGCAGCGTGAGATTAAAGAAGAAACCAGTCTGGTCCTGCCAATTGATACCAGCTTTTCTGTCTACACTGAATACGACCTGCCCAACGGCAACCGGAAGCAAATGACGCTTTACACGGCCGCACTGCCTAAGGATGAGGATCTGCATCTGCAGGCTGAAGAAATTAAGAATGCCGGTTGGTTCAACTATCAAGATGCTCGCCAACGCTTAACCTATGACAACTTAAAAGAATTGCTGGATCAGGTTAATGCTCATTTAACACAGGCATGATGGATCAGCAGCATAAGGTTTTTGTAATTACTGGCGCGGCGGGAACCGGTAAAACGACGGTGGCCAACTATCTAAGAAAAAAATACGATATGGCCAAGGTAATTACGCATACGACACGCTTGCCGCGAGCCAATGAAAAAGATGGCGTCGACTATTATTTTGAGACGCGTTCCTCAATGCAAAAGCGGCATTTATTAGAACAGGTTGAATATGATCATCATCTATATGGCTCTTCAATTGAGGGGCTGGAAAACGGCTGGCGGCATCATCAATTTGACGTGATCGTTTTGGATACCAAAGGAGCGTTGACGTACCGAGCCAAGTTGGGCGATCAGGCCGTCATAATCTTTTTGACGGTCAGCCATCCGCAACAGCTTTTTGAGCGTCTGCATATCAGAGGCGATCACCCAGATGCAATTGAGTCGCGGATCAACAGCTGCGAATATCAGCGTGATCTGTCGCTGCCGCAAGAATTGAAAGGTCAGGCAATTGAGCTTGTCAATGATGATTGGGCAATGACGCAGCAAAAACTGGATCAATTGCTCAGCCGATACATTTGAAGATAAATGTGCTAAAATCATAATTTCAAAAAGGACGGATGAAAAAATGACGGATCCTAAAGCACAAGCCATGGCAGTCTTGCAGAAAAATCATCTGCGCGTCACCAAGCAGCGAAAAACGCTGATTGATTTGTTGGTTGCCAATCCGGATCGCTATGTCAGTGTTACTGAGGTTGACAAGCATATGCGCCAGGCATTTCCTGGTGCCAGCCATAACACGGTCTATCGCAATCTGGAAGAGTTTCAAGAGATCGGCCTGGTTGAATTGAGTTCGCAGTCTGGCGGCATGGTGGTTAAGTATCGCTGTGACGAATCGCATCACCATCACTTTATCTGTCAACGCTGCGGTCGGGTGCAGGAGATTCAGCTGCCAACGATTGATTGGGACTTTTTGACTCAGCAGCTGCCTGGCGCCGAGATTACGGGACATAGCTTTGAGCTGTATGGATTATGTGCTCAGTGTCGTCAGCTGGCTTCGCATTAAATTCATCAATTCTTATTTTTTTCGCAAACTCTCACTGGCAATTTTTGCGCTAAGATAGAGAGCAGACGACAAAAGGAGAGAAAAAAGCAATGAAAACACCACCGTTTGTGACGCCATTTGCGCTGGTTTCATTGGTTTTGGCGTTAGGTGCTACCAACGTGGTGGTCAACAAAACCACCAATACCAGTGAAGGGGCTAAAATCGTCAGCACTTCATCGACTAGTCAGAGCACCAGTCAAAAAGATGACCAAGACAGCAGTCATAGCAGTGACCGCAAAAAGCCAAGCAGTGAAAGCGATCCGGATGTGCAAAGCAGTCATCAGACCAGCAGTGTTGATGAGGAGTCAACGACTAAGACCTCATCAGCTAAAACGACCGACAATACTACGGATAATGGTACGACTGCTGGTACCGGCACTACCAGCTCATCGGCCAATACCACCAGTCAGACTACTGGCACGACGACTGATAACTCGACTGGTACCAACTTGACGACTGGCACGACGACAACCACGACTGACACCAATCAATAAGGGGGATCGCGACAGTGCTTAGTTTTCTAGACATGATCAATCATTGGCTGGGATATTTTAATATCAATGCCAAGCTGAAAAATCGAATCTACATTATCATTGCCTTTTTGGGTGATCTGTACCTGATCTACGTTACCACGCGCCTTTTGATCAACCATGCATGGGTGCGGGGGCTGCTATACTGCCTCGCCGTGATTCTGATCACCTATTGTCTGTACATCAACGCGGTCTACTACTATCTAGACCGCAACTCACGGTTTGACTTTTTGTCGCCTTGGCTTTCAAAGATTACTGGGGTCGTTCCCACTGCTGAGGATGCCAAGCCAAAACGCAATGCTCGTGTCATCAACAATGCGCCAAATGGCTACTTTACTCATCAGGATATCATTCCAGCTCAAGTGGAGGTTGATGAGCACGAGCAGCATAATCTGCAGCGCGTCGTTCGAGAACTGCTGGATGACGGGATCTTTACTGCGGATTATGATGGCTTAAGCGACAGTCAGATCGTAGCAGAAACTGCAACGGGTGAGTCGGTCTATGCGCTTGACTCGCAACAGACGCCGCCTTATTTTGAGCTCTACCATGACAAGCATCTGCGGCGAATTGAGATATACATGGGCTTGAATCAAATGGAAAAACTGGCAGTCGGTCATATTGCCAAGGTCGGTTTGACGGACATTCATACTGCCCACGAGCAATACGAGCTCTATTTAGCCAATCTGTTCGTGACAGGTGGACCGCATAAGATTGCCGGTCGCAATGGCTCAACGATCTTAATGGATGGTCAGTATGGCCTGGTTGCCAACGTTGCCTATCGCGATCGAGAAAAACGCTAAAAGCAAAAGCTGTTGATTAGTTTATGCTAACCAACAGCTTTTTTGATGCATTGATGATTTTGATAAGACAGGCAGTGGGCTATTTGTTGATCCAGTCCAAAATCTTAAACATGGTCGCGGTATTTTCTTTAGGCACGGGATGAGCAATGATTTCAGCCGGGGTCTGATTAAGAATTGATCCTGCTGCATAGTCGCCATCATTGACTACGATCTCGCGGACGTTATCGGCCAGCGGCTCAAAGTGAAACTGCAGCCCAACAACGCGATGGCCATAAACAAAGCCCTGTTCTTTTAAGCCGGCTGATGAGTAGAGCAACTGAGCGCCATTGGGAATGGTAAACATCTGCTGATGCCAGTGCAGAACGGTAGATGTCTCAGGCAGGTCAGGAATTACATCGCTCTTTAAGAAGACAGGAGCCCAGCCAACTTCTTTAACGGGCGCGTCTTTAACCGTGGCTCCCAAAGTCATTGCCAGCTGCTGTCCGCCAAAGCAGGCGCCAAACATTGGCTTGTCCTGGGCCAGCAGTTCTTTGATTAATTGCCGCTCTTTTACAATCCAGGGCAGATCATCATTAGGACTCATCGGACCGCCTAAGATGACCAACATGTCGGTTTCATCAGCCGTGGGCAGCTTGTTGAACTGGGCCGGATGATAGACGTAGATCTCGTGGCCGCGCTGGTGGGCCCATTCACTGATTACGCCAGGGCCTTCGTTGGGGGTGTGCTGCAAAACGTTGATTCTCATTAATCGATCACTCCTTGTTTTAGACCCTATTCTATAGCAAAACCGACAGCCTGTCTTGCTGGCTGCCGGTTTTTGATATCAGATTTGATTAAAATTCAATTGCGTAAACGATGCGGTGGTGAGCTGGCTTGCCAGGACGCAGGGTGATATCGCCGAATTCTGGATGGTGAGGCGTGTCAGAAAGCGTTTGGGCTTCCATTGCCAGCGCACACCATGAGGCACTTGGCCGGTTGAATTGGAGCGACTTGTCCATTCCATTGGCAGTGTACATTACCAAACCATTGCGATCTGAGTACAGCTTCATCTTGCGGCCGCTGGCAGGGTCAGACAGCGTGGCAACTGGTTCGTGGTTGACGTTCGTGCTTGGTTCAACCTGCCAGATGTCATCAAAACCGCCTTCTTTAGTACTCTTCATTTCATTGAGCGCATCGCCCAAACGACGAGGAGTCTGGAAATCAAATGGCGTGCCGGCATTTACGAGCTTTTTGCCAGTTGGAATCTTTTCATCGTCAACGTTTAAGTGGAACTTGGAGTTAACCTGTAATACTTGATCTTCAACGGTTGCTGCGTCAGAATCGCCAAGGTTGAAGTAGGTGTGGACGGTTGGGTTGAACAGCGTGTTGGCATCCGTTTCGCCATCCAGATCGATTACGACACGGTTGTCATTGCTCAGTGAGTAGGTAACCGTAACTTTCTCATTGCCTGGGAAAGAGTCGATTTCAGGCGTCATGGTCTTGGTTAAGACGACTTTAACGGTGTTTGGCGTCGTAACGGTTTCGGCTTCAAAGAACTGGTTGCCTAAACCATTCGGGCCACCATGAAGCGTATTACCGTTTTCATTAGTGTCGACGTGATACTCCTGACCATCGATTGTAAACTCGCCCTTAGCCAGACGTCCGGCAACACGGCCAATCACTCGGTTGTTGCACATGCCGTTGTCAGTAAAGTGCTCAATGTCGGCTGCGCTTAAAACCAGGTTGACGCGCTTGCCGTCTTTGCCTGGAACCGAGATTTCCTGTAACAGACCGGCATAGTTTAAAACGCTGACCTGCATGTCCTGATCGTTGATAAGCGTGTATTTTTTGACTTCTTGTCCTTCAAAAGTACCGAAACTGCTTTCTTTAATTTCCATAATTAAATCCACCTCTTAAAAGCAAACGTTTTCATAAAAAGATTGTACCATATTACGCTAGTTTGTGATTAAAAATACCAAAAATAAGACAAATCAAGAAAACATATTAATTGAACTGTCTTTTAAAAGAACTATAATACTAAGAAAGATGTTTTGTATCATAAAGCAACGTTTTATAATCTAAGTATAATCTCAAAATAGAAAGGCCGATTTTAATGAAAATGAATCGAACAGTTCGAGATTTCCAAAATGCTCTGGAAAGCTTATTAAAGACTCACCAGTTTGGACATTTGACAATCGATCAAATTTGTAATGAGGCACTGTTGCATCGAAGCAGCTTTTATCGTTACTTTCATGATAAGTATGATCTGCTGGAACAGACGATCAGTACGCGCTTGAACATCTTGATTGATCAGTCAGATCGCAATGAGGATGAATTTGTTGAAATCTTGATCAAGTATGTCAGCGACAATCGTGACATCTTCCGCAATCTAGCCGATAGCAGCTCGCAAAGCTCTTTGTACGGCGAGATTATGAAGATCGTCAGTGAGATTCTGCTGCGGCAGCGTCATGATCCTGAAAATCAGGACACGATCGTTACGGCTTTGCGAAACTCAAAGAACCCAGAAATGCTGGCCTACATTTTGAGTGGTTCGATTCTGGGGGCCTTTTATTGGTGGCGGCAAAATAACTATGAGGTTCCGCAGCAAGACGTCATTGATTTTGTTAAGCAGTCAATGCACAATCTTTCGGATCGATTGGAACACGATGGTTTAAACTAAATGTTTCAAGAAAAAAATCTGACATCGATGCAGTCGATGCCAGATTTTTTTAATTTTTAATGACGTAGCGTTCAAAGCGGGCAAAATCTTGCGGTGACATCTCGACTTTGAGCCGCGTACCGTTGTTGAGATATTCCGTCTCTAAGATATTGCAGTTTTCATTGATGTAGGAAACCGTTCGTCCATCGGCAAATGGAATCAGCAGCTCGGTCTGTACGTAGTCTTTGAAAAGATGACGACGCAAGGCCTGGACCAAGAGCTGAATAGATTCATCATCCTTGGCTGAGATAATAATCCGGTTATCGCCTTCCATGACTGGATATTCAAACTCGGTCTGGTCAGCTTTATTAAAGACATACAGCATTGGAATGTTTTCAATGCCAATCTGTTTGAGCGTCTTTTCGGTCGTGCGCATCATGGCTTCATAATTAGGGTCGGAATAGTCGATTACCTGGATGAGCAGATCAGCACTGGCAGCTTCCGCCAAGGTTGATTTAAAGGCTTCGATCAGATGAGTAGGCAGTTTGCTGACAAAACCAACCGTATCACTGAGCAAAAAGCGTTTTTGATCGGGCAGTGTTAATTGACGCACGCTGGTATCCAGAGTGGCAAAAAGCATGTTCTTTTCAAAAACCTGCTTTTCTTCAGAAACCCCGAAACGACTGACCAGCTGATTCATAATGGTCGATTTGCCGGCATTGGTATAGCCAACCAAGGCAGCTGTTGGCGTATCGCTTTTTTCTCGCTTAGCCCGTTTAACGTCCTCAGATTTGGCGATTTCTTTGAGTTCAGCCCGCAAATGACTGATTTTATGGTTGATGGTCCGCCGATTCATTTCCAGCTTGGTTTCACCGGCACCACGGTTGGTAAAGCCAGATCCGCCACCAGTCTGCTGGTCAAGCCGCTGATTGGCAGCCGTCTGCAGACGCGGCAATTGGTACTGAAGCTGGGCAATCTCGACTTGAATCTTGGCTTCACGACTTTGCGCGCGCTTGGCAAAGATTTCCAGAATCAAGGCAGTCCGGTCCAAAATCCGGACACCGGTTTGATCAGCTAGGTTCTGCAGTTGACTTGGCGTCAGCTCGTCATTGGCGATTACCGTAGCGACTTCTTCAGCCTCGGCCAGGTGACGCAGCTCTTCTACTTTACCGGAGCCAAAGTAGGTCGCTGGATTAGGCCGATCCAAGGCTTGGTCTAAACGATCAATGACTTCCATTTGGTTGGCTTCGGCCAGGGCTGCCAATTCTTCCATGGAATACTCATAATCTTCCTGGTCCATGTTAAGGCCAATGATAATTACTGGTTCCGCACTTTGTATATTAGTGTCCATTAACAGAAAGTTCCCCCTTTTAGCAAGGTTTTATTCAGGCAAGCTCAATTGATTGTAAAAGACGATCTCGGTTTGATCTGGGGTCAAGGAAAGTTTTGTGATACTGCCATTGACGGGGGCATCGTTGGCCAGGGTCTTGTCTTTGGCATAGCGGCTGACGATTGAGCGAATGGCTGCACCATGAGAAACAACGACGGCGGTACTGCCATCAGGAAGATTGCGCAGCCGGTCCAAACCTTTGTCCATGCGCTGCCAGAATTCGGCATCATTTTCAGCCAGATGGAATGGGTCAGCAGCTTTGGTGATATCGCGCGCCTTTTCAACGGAATACTTGCTGACCAGCTCGTCATAGGAACGGCAAAGACCAATGTTCATGGAAGCCGCAGCCGTGTCCTCGCCTTCAAAAAAGCCGAAAAAGACTTCCCGAAAGGCTGGATCTGGCTCTGGATGAACGATCTTGGTAGGATGGCTGGCTGCCAGCAGTTCTGCGGTTTTAACTGTCCGTCGCATATCGCTGCAGAAAAGATAGTCAAAGTCGATCTTGGCCAAAGCCTTGCCCACGCGCTTGCCGTCTTCAATACCTTTTTCGGTCAGCGGTGCATCTGACCAGCCTTGATATTTGTGGAACAGGTTCAAGTAGGTCTGACCGTGTCGAACGAAATAAACATTTACTGCCAAGGGAAAAAACCTCCATTATTCTGTACGTTGTTTAGTATTCAGTTTACCATTATTCCACGGTAAATTGTACGAAATTGCGTTAGAGGTTGCGTTCAATAATATGCCGGCGGATCCGTTTAATGAGATTGAAAAAGACGGCTGGCAAAGATCCGCAGATGACCAGACCCAGCAGCAGCGTTGAAAAATGGGCCTGTACAAATGGAATGCTGCCAAGATAATATCCCGCCAGCGCGCCGGAGACTACCCAGATGGCCACGCCCAAGACATTGCCAAGCATAAAGCGGCCAAAGCGGTATTTGGCGATGCCGGAAATCAGCGGGACAAAGGTGCGGATCAGCGGGACGAAACGCCCAAAGATGATCGCACGCAAACCATATCTGCTGAAAAACAGCTGGGCTTTCGCCATAGTCGGACCGGCCAGCCGCCGCTTGAGCCAGGGCCATTTGATCAAGCGGGTACCGATCAGATAGTTAAGCGTGTCGCCCAGCACGGCCGCGATAAAAAAGCCGGGTACTAAAATGCTCATCTTGACCTCGGCACCGTGCAAAGCAGCAAACGAAGACGTGACAAAAATCAGCGACTGTCCCGGCAGCCAAGGAAAAACAACCAGACCAGTCTCCATAAAGATCAGGCTAAATAATATGACGTAGGTCCAGCTGCCCAGTGAATTGAACAAAGGGAGGACCACTTGAGGAATATGCGTCAAAGCATACAAGAGCTTAGCCATTGCTTCCACCTTCAAATCAGCTTTTGAGATCATTCTAGTATTTTGTGACCATCTAAACCAGACTGATGGCGATAAGTTAAGCAAACCTTATGCAGACAAGTCTTAATAACGGAATCGCGGCGCAAAAAATGTTATAATTCTAAGATTAGATTTTCAAGACAGGAAGGATGTTCGAGTTTGACAGAATCAATCCAACAATACGAACAGCATCATTTGGAGCAGGTCGTTAAAGAAGTTCGCAAGGCTGAGGAAAAAGCCAGCGGCACGATTGAAAACGCCAAACGGGATGTGAAGGGCCTGAGCAAGCAGTTCAATGATATCCACATGAATACCACGACTTATTCGGGGATGATGGATACGGCCATGTCGGTTCGCGCCCAGCAGCAGATGCTTGACGAGCGGGAAAACAGCTGGCAGCATGCCGCTGATCGTTTGAGCACGCTGAAGCGCTTGGAAGCCAAACCGTATTTTGCCCGCATCGACTTTTTGGAAAAAGGTGCGCAAAAACCTGAAACCATTTATATTGGCCTGGCCTCGTTCTCTGATCGTCCGGACCACTTTCTGGTATATGACTGGCGGGCACCGATCTCTTCAATCTATTATGATGGCAAGCTTGGACCGGTCACTTATGAAACCCCCGTTGGCAAGCAGGAGGTCGATGTCAGACTCAAGCGCCAGTTCCAGATTGAGGATGGCACGATCGTCACGCTTTATGATACCGATGAGGCCGTAACCGATCAGATGCTGCTGAGTGCCTTGGGAACCCATTCCAGCACCAAGATGAAGAGTATCGTAACGACGATTCAAAAAACGCAAAACGAAATCATTCGGGATGCCAAAGATGAATTGCTGTTTGTTCAAGGAGCGGCTGGTTCTGGCAAGACGGCTGCCGTTCTACAGCGCGTGGCTTGGCTGCTGTATCGTTATCGCGGCAATCTGACGGCCAGCCAGGTGGTTTTGTTCAGCCCCAACCAACTGTTCAACGACTATATTGATCAGGTGCTGCCAGAACTGGGCGAGCACAATATGGTTCAAATGACCTACTTCCAATACGTTAATCGGCGGGTGCCAAGACTGCACGTTCAGACGCTCCAGCAGCGCTTTGAAAGCAGTCAGGCAGCAGTCGATCAAAACATCAATCGCCTATTGACGAGCTTAAGCAGCTTTAAAGCAGTTGGTGCCTATGCCAGGGCGCTTGGTCAGCGGGGCCTGCGCTTTCGGAATCTGATGTTTCATGGCAAGCCGTTTTTTACCAAGGAACAAATCAAGACGATCTATTACTCATTCAATCGCAACTATAACCTGGGCAATCGTCTGGATGCGACCAAAGATGCGCTGGATCATCAGCTTAGAAGCCGAGTTGGCGGGGCCATGCGCTCAAAATGGGCAGAAGCAGCCGTCCAAAGCCTCAGCAAAGAGCAGATGGACGCGATGATGAACAATCGGCCGCGCGAGTTTGAATCAGACAAGCAGGAATACAACTTCTATGCCAAGCAGATCGTTTTAAAGGAGTTCGCGCCGATTCATCGAGCAATTCGTCATAACATGTGGATCAACATCAATGCACAGTATCTGCTGTTTTTAAAGGCCCTGCCAAAGATGGTTGATCTGCAGAAGTTTGATTTGACCGAGCAGCAGTGGGCGGCATTTATCGAAAAAACCACGCAGGATCTGAAAGAACGGCAGATCAGTGCTGCTGGCATCTCAATCTATCTCTATTTGTATGATCTGCTGACGGGTAAGCGCGGCGAACGTGATATTCGCTATGTCTTTGTCGATGAGGTTCAAGACTATGACGCCTTCCAGCTGGCCTACCTTAAGTTTAGTTTCCCCAATGCCCGCTTTACGCTGCTGGGAGACCTTAACCAAGCAATCTTTACGGGCGCCAACAGTCGGCAATTGCTGCGGCAGCTGGGTACGATGTTTGATCCCGAAAAGACGAAAGTAGTACAGCTGACCAAGTCATATCGCTCAACTAAACAGATTACCGATTTTACCAAGCATATTCTCAAAGATGGCGAAAAAATCGAGGCCTTTGAGCGTCAAGGCAAGCGGCCAGGCATCTACCAGCTGACAAATCTAAACGATGCCGTCGCACAGGTCATCGCGGTTCTAAAAGACTATCAAGAACAGCATGATGCAGTTGCCATTATCGGCAAGACCTTGGCTGACAGTGAGCAGATCTATCAGCTGCTGGCTGAGCAGGGCGTTAAGGCAACCTTGATCCGCACTGAAAATCAGCGGCTGGTTGATGGTGTGCTGGTCGTACCTTCATACCTGGCAAAAGGGCTTGAGTTTGACGCGGTAATCGTCTGGGATGCCAACGACCAAAAGTATCATGGCGACAGTGAGCGGCAGCTGCTTTACACGATCTGTTCACGGGCGATGCATGATTTGACGATCGTCAGCGTGGGGCAGGCCAGTCAGCTGTTTGCCGATGTGCCGAGTCATGAGTATGAGCTGACGGATCGTTTATCATAAAATCTTCAAATTTAATGATGATCAGGCAGGCTTGTAAACACCAATCAGTTAAGTCGGCTGCAGTCAATCAAGCTGAGATGCAAAAAAATTCCAAACATTTGTTAAAAAACGTTGAATAATCGTAACGACTAGGGATCTTTTATTGTATGATACCTAATGTTGATATTTTTTGATGGAGGAAAGATTATGAAAACAGCGTTGCAGAAGGTAAGGCGTGGCTTGAACACCAAGCTGGGCTTCTTTCTTCTCACGGTGCTCTTGTTTGCGATTAAGAGTTACTGGGCTTATAAAACCAAGTTCAACTTGGGGATTTCCGACAGTATGCAGCAGTTTTTGCTGGCGTTTAACACCTTGCCTGGGGCTCTGGTCTTTTTAGGCATCGCGCTTTATTTCCGCGGTCGGCTTTCATACTGGCTAACGATCCTGATTAATTTTCTGCTTTCGACCTGGCTGTTTGCCAATATTCTCTATTACCGAGAATTTTCCGACTTTATTACCTTTAACATCATCAAAGGTTCTGGAGCGGCATCAAACAACCTGGGCAAGAGTCTGATGGGTATCATTAAGCCAACCGACTTTTTGGTTTACGCTGATGTGATCATCTTGATCGTTCTGCTGGCTGCGCATTTTATTCGGATTGATATGCGTTACTTTAAGGTTCGCTATGCAATGACGATTACGATGATTGGCTTCGTGCTGTTTGGTGCTAACCTGGCCATGGCAGAAAAGGATCGTCCGCAGCTGTTGACGCGGACTTTTGACAACAACTACATCGTCAAATACTTGGGACTGCAGGCTTATACGATCTATGATGGCGTCAAGACCACCCATAACAGTGCGGTTAAGGCTAAGGCCAACAGCAATGACATCAAGCCAGTCTTGAAGTTCTTAAAGAAAAACTATGCTTCGCCAAATATTGAATATTATGGGCAGGCAAAAGGCAAAAACATCATCATCATCCACTTGGAAAGCTTCCAGCAGTTTATGATCGATTACAAGTGGAAAGGTGAAGAGGTTACGCCAAACTTAAACAAGCTTTACCATGCCAGCGATACGATTTCGTTTGACAACTTCTTCAACCAGGTTGGTCAAGGGAAGACAGCCGATGCAGAATTGATGCTGGAAAACTCGCTGTATGGTCTGCCAGAAGGTTCGGCCATGGTTACTGACGGGACGACCAACACGTTCCAGTCGGCGCCAGCTCTGTTGGAACAAAAGCTGGGCTACACTACGGCCTCATTCCATGGTGACGTACCTAGTTTCTGGAACCGTGACAATGCCTACAAGAGCTTTGGCTACCAGTACTTCTTTAGCAAGGACTATCTGCCAAAGGTTAAGGATGAGGACATGGGTTATGGGGTCAAAGACAAGCTGTTCTTAAAGGAATCCGCATACTATCTGGAACAGCTGCCACAGCCATTCTATGCTAAGCTGATTACGGTCTCGAACCACTATCCTTACATCATTGACAAGAAAAATACTTCAATCAAGTCATGGAATACCGGTGACAGTACGGTTGATCATTATGTCCAGACTGCGCGCTACCTGGATGAATCAGTTGGCGAACTGCTCAACTACCTGGATTCAACCGGTCTGCGCAAGAATACGATGCTGGTTCTGTATGGTGACCATTATGGAATCTCCAACAACCACAAGGCAGCTATTGCTCAGATCTTGGGTAAGAAGTCAGTCGACAATTATGACTTGGCAATGTTCCAGAAAGTACCGTTCATGATCAACATGGAAGGCTTAAAGGGCGGCGTCAACCATACTTATGGTGGTGAAATCGACGTTCTGCCAACCATTGAGGATCTATTGGGCATCAGTTCCAATAAATACGTTCAGTTTGGTCAAGACCTGCTTTCTAAGAACCGCAACCAGATCGTGCCATTTAGAAATGGTGACTGGGTAACCAACAAGTACACCAAGTACAATGGGGATTACTACTACACCAGCAGCGGCAAGGAGATCAAGTCGCCAACCAAGGCCCAGGAAGCCGAGTTTGCCAAGATTCAAAAGTATGTCACGACGGATCTTGGTCTGTCTGATAAAGTCGTCAATGGCGATCTGCTGCGTTTCTACAAACTGAAAGGCTTTAAGACAGTCAACAAGAAGAGCTACTCGTACACGCTGAAGAATGGCTTGAAACAGCTTAAACAGGCGCAAAAGAAGAGCAAGACCAGCTTGAAGAGTCAAAACAACAACCAATCAACGCTGGATCAATACACGACCGATGCACCTGAATTAAAAGGCGTCACGCTGAAGTTCCCGACTAAATAATCCAAAAGCTCGGTCGCTTAAACGGCTGAGCTTTTTTAATGAGGCACGGCTGATATGCTGGTCTGGACGCAAAACGATGGCTGCAGCAGAACAGATCATTACGATAGGCGCGAATAGCTGTTGCTCTGCTCTGTTTACCAAAAGGCTGCTGGAACAGGGACGGTACTGTAATATTAGCTATACCGTGCCAGAAGCGAAGAGATTACGATTTATTTTGCATTTGCGAACGTTTTCACACATAGCGATCGTTTGTGATAAAATTAAAAAAGAAATTTGACAAAAAGGATCAAAAGAACATGGATGAATGGCTGAATTATGATCGTTTTGATCGTGAAACCTGGCATAGTTTTTTCCCCTATGGCAAAACTTTCTTAACCCAGGAAAATCTTGAGGATATTAAGTCGCTCAATGACCAGATTTCGCTAACGGATGTACGTGAGGTCTACCTGCCTTTGATTAAGCTGATTCAGCTGCAGTATCAAAACTACTTGCAGATGCAGCTGCAGAAGATGACTTTTTTGCGTAAGCCGATGCGGCGAATTCCCTATATTATCGGCATTGCTGGTTCAGTTGCGGTGGGCAAGAGTACTTCCGCGCGCCTGCTGCAGATTCTGCTAAAGCGTCTGATGCCAGATAAACAGGTTGAGCTGATTACAACTGATGGCTTTATCTATCCCAATCGTGAGTTGGAAAAGCGAGGAATCATGGCGCGCAAGGGATTTCCGGAAAGTTATGATATGGAAAAGCTATTGACCTTTTTAAATGACGTCAATGCCGGCAAGGATTACGTACAGGCACCGATTTATTCGCACAGTGTCTATGATATTGTTCCGGACGAGTACCAGGTAATTGAGAAACCAGACGTCTTAATCGTTGAAGGAATTAACGTCTTGCAGTTGCCGACTACGCAGCGAATCTACGTCAGCGACTTTTTTGATTTTGCGGTTTATATTGATGCCGAACCCGAATTGATTGAACAATGGTACTTAGAACGATTCGGCATGCTTCTGGATACGGCTTTTCAAGATCCAAGCAACTACTACTATCCTTACACCAAGGGCAGTCGTCAACAAGCTTTTGCGATGGCTCGGAAAGTGTGGGATACGGTCGACTTGCCAAATCTGCGCGACTATATCCTGCCAACGCGCAATCGGGCCGATGTGATTCTGCATAAAGCCGAAAATCACCATATTGATCGGATTTATCTGCGAGAAGACTAAGGAACGTTACCCAAGTCATGATGGCAATTGTCAGCAGTATTGCTTAGTGATGTTGGGATCTTGCTGACAAAGCTTTCTGGCGGGGAATAGCGATGACTTTTTGGAAACCTGGCAATGTGAGACGGTTAAGGTAAGCCGGTCTTGTGAAGAAAATGGTCCCCTAAGCTGCTATGGGGCTTGAAACTACCTACTATTCCTTGATTTTTCGCATAATTTGGTCCAATCAATGCTTAGCAGCGACTTTTACGCTCATTGTCAGCTGAATCTACAAGAAAAAGCGCTCCAACAAGCCTGCTTGCTGGGGCGCTGTGTTTTGGTCGGGTATTTTGCGATGCCGCGACTGGTTATCAAGGGCGCGGCCGTAGTAGTCTATTGTGTTTTTGCGTTGCTGTGACTGGATTACTTAAGACTTTTAAAGCTGGCGGTAAAATAGATGGTGCCGTCTTTCCAATCAACGCTTAGGCTGCCTTTAAAGTTTTTGACCAGGTTTTGGGCGATTGAAAGACCAATCCCAAACCCAGATCTTTTTTCATTGTTATGCGAGGTGTCATTACGGTAGAATCGCTCAAAGAACTTATTGTAGTCAACGTTTTTGCCCTCTGCATAACTGTTGCCGACTTTGAGCAGCACGTTTTTGCCATGTTTGTCGGCACTGACGTCAACGAAGATCGTACCATTAGGATCACAGTATTTATTGGCATTATCCAATAGAATGCTGATCAGCTCGTAGTAGTAATTGGGATCAGCTTTAAGCTTGAGGCCAGGCTGCAGTTGATATTTAAGCTGATGATTGGACTGAGCGATAACGGCCTTGAAGTTGTCGATGGCTTTTTGCACTTCAGTCGCTGGATCAATTTCCTGCAGCTGCAGTTCGGGGCGCTCATCCAGCTTGGCTAATGAGATCATCAGATTGATCAGGTGCGTCAGTCGCTGAACCTGCTGCTTGTTGCTTTGAGTCCATTCGCTTTCGCCGTTCATCATTTCTTCCAGTTCGGTGTTGGCGGAAATGATGGAGAGCGGGGTTTTTAGCTCGTGGCCAGCATTAGTGATAAATTCTTTTTGCCGCTTTTCAGCTTCGATAACCGGCTTGATGGCTCGCTTGGATGACATGATCAGCACGAACTCAAAGAGAATCAGACTGATGATGCCTAAAACGATTCCGGAAAGCATCAAGTCATGCGTATTCTTGAAAATCATCGATTGGTCCAAAAAGACGATGCCAATCTGACCATTTTTCTTCTTGACCATCTTATAGGCATAGCTGGTCCCTTGATAGCGGATAATACCGCGCGTTCGCTCACGCTGCTGAACGGTTTTTGCCAGATCGGCAATTGAATCTGGCGAGACCGTTAAGATATGAGAGTTGTCAATCTTGATGCTCTTGCCGTCCTTGCTGATATTGGCGCTAAAATAGCGGTATTGGAACAGCTCTTCACGATTAAAACGAGAGCCCAGCCGCTTTTTGGCCGCCTCATTGGCATTTTTAGTGGAAAGCTGGCCGTTGTGCTGAGAAAGCAGGGTCAAAATGTCGTTGGTTTCACGATGGGCATGAATGCTGGAGACCGAAACCATGCTGCCAATAATCGTAATCAAGACGATTACCAAGGCTGCCGTAGAAATAGCAATGAATTTGTTGCGGAGTCTTTGAATCATTGGCGTACCTCCTTTTTAAGCTGGCTGGCTTAACTGATAAGGACCTCCTTTTTGACCATCGATAATGGTGCTTGATCCTACTGCCTGCAGTTTTTGTCTAAGATATGAGATATAGATCCATACGTCTTCGGCATCGGCATTTTCGTCGCGATCCCAAGCCTGGTTCAACAGCTGCTGCGTAGAGAGCTCTTTGTCGGCATTTAGAATGAAATAGCTGAGCAGACGCGTTTCCTTTCCTGAAAGACTCATTGAGTTGTGACTTGCCAAGCGCTGTTCAGACTGATCGACTTTAAGATCGCCAAACGCCAGTACGTCGCTGTCGTATTCTTCAGTCCGGCGTTCCAATGAGCGCAGCCGCGCCAACAGTTCTTTGAGTGAGAATGGCTTGGTCAGATAGTCGTCGGCTCCGGCATCAAGACCGGTTACTTTGTCATCGATTTCAGCCATGGCGGTCAGCATAATGACGTAGGTGCGATCACCGGTTGCGCGAATTTCTTTAAGGGCTTCCAAACCGGTTTTAACAGGCATCATAATATCAAAGATCATGACGTCATAGGCATTGGCCTGGGCATGCTCAACGGCTTCTTGACCATTAAAAACCGGATCGACATCATAGCCGACGCTCTTCATTGCCATGATCAATACGCGGGAAAGCTGTTTTTCATCTTCAGCAAGCAGAATTTTCATGGAAAAATCCCCCTAATCATTTTCGTGGATAAGTTGACGGATCGTCTGCATCTGGACATCGCAGGCAGCCAGCTGATCGGCACAGCGGCGCAGTTCCTTGCCGATGCGTTCCGGATTGTCAATGTCGTGCTTATATTTCATCTCGTGTTCCAGGCTGGCCCAGGAATCCATTGCGATCGTGCGCAGCTGGATTTCGACAAAATAATGACCGGGTGTCTGGCCATCAATATCCTGGTATGGCGTCACAACGTCTAAGATCAAGTGGTAGCTGCGGTAGCCGTTTGGTTTGGCATTGGCAATGTAGTCTTTTTCCTTGACGATGGTGCACCAGTCGGCATCACGCAAAAGATCGATGCAGCGGTAGACGTCGTCGATGAAGTTGCAGACCACGCGAATGCCAACCGCGTCGCGACATTTGCGCAGGGCTGACTCCGGTGTTGCTGGGTAGCCTTTGCGCTGGCATTTTTCAGTCATGCTGTCGTTGGCCTTAACTCGACCAATCAAGTGCTCATACAGCTTGGGATGACCGTTGGCAACCTGGGTGCTGCTTAACTGTTTGATCCGATCGAGCACGTCGTTTAAAATCAGTGGCAGATTGTCGGCGCACGGACCGTAGATTTCCATTTCCATCATTCCTCAATTCTATAAAACGTATTGCTGATATTAATTAATGTTAACGCAAAATAAGACTTAACTTAAGAAATAAGACTGAAGAATTACTAAAATAAAGCTTAAGAAATTATTCACTTAGCCTCAGTCAGTTTGCATCGACTGAGGCTTGATTAACGATTGCCAGTTCGGATATTAAGCGTTTGCTGACTTAACAGCCGGCTGATTTTAAATTAATCGTCCGTAAATATGGTATGAGAATTCTAATTTAACGAAATATGTTAGGCAAACCAGGGTATAAAATCATCTTGAGGATTGACCTTGTTCGGTTTTACCCGTAAAATAGCCTTTAGATTTAAAAACAATGATCTTTTACAAAAGGAGTGGAAACTAAGTGGCTAACGTCAATCTTGATGCATTCGACAAGATCCTCGTGCTCGACTTCGGTAGTCAGTACAACCAGCTGATTACGCGCCGGATTCGTGATTTTGGCATCTATTCCGAATTGCTCTCCCACAAGCTGAGCGCTGAAGAAATCAAAGAAATGCATCCCAAAGGCATCATTTTCTCTGGGGGCCCCAACAGTGTCTATGCAAAAGACGCCTTTAAGGTCGATCCAGAAATCTACAAGCTGGGTATTCCAATTTTGGGGATCTGCTACGGCATGCAGCTGATGTCTTATGATCTGGGCGGCAAAGTTGAGCCGGCCGACGATTCTGAATATGGCCGAGCTGATATTGAAGTTATCGATGACGACGCGGTAATGTTCAAGGGCCTGCCAAAGAAGCAGTATGTCTGGATGAGCCATGGCGATCGCGTCGTTGAGGCACCAGAAGGCTTTAAGGTCGTTGCTACCAGCAAGAACTGCCCAATCTCAGCCATCGCCAACGACGAAAAGAAGCTTTACGGCATTCAGTTCCATGCCGAGGTCCGCAACAGTCAGTATGGTCTGGATATTCTGAAGAAGTTTGCCTTCGACGTTTGTGGGGCAAAAGCGAACTGGTCAATGGACGACTTTATCGACATGCAGGTTGAAAGCATCCGTAAAGAAGTCGGCGACAAAAAGGTTATCCTGGGCCTTTCCGGTGGGGTTGACTCTAGTGTTACGGCTGTTTTGATCCACAAGGCAATTGGCGATCAGCTGACCTGCATCTTTGTTGATCACGGCCTGCTGCGTAAGAACGAGGCTGATGAGGTAATGAACGCCTTGAGCCGCGACCTGGGCGTCAAGATCGTCAAGGTTGATGCCGCTGATCGCTTCTTGGGCAAGCTGAAGGGCGTTTCTGATCCAGAACAAAAGCGGAAGATCATTGGCAAGGAATTCGTGGAAGTCTTTAACGAAGAAGCCAAGAAGATGAAGGATGCCGAATACCTGGCACAAGGTACGCTCTACACCGACGTTATCGAATCCGGGACCGACACGGCGCAAACCATCAAGTCGCATCATAATGTCGGTGGCCTGCCAAAGAAGCTTGGCTTTAAGCTGATCGAGCCATTGCGCAGCCTGTTTAAGGATGAGACTCGTGAACTGGGCGAAAAGCTTGGTATTCCGCATGATCTGGTTTGGCGTCAGCCATTCCCAGGTCCTGGTCTGGGGATTCGGGTCTTGGGTGAGATCACGCCTGAAAAGCTGGAAATCGTGCGGGAAAGTGACGCGATCCTGCGTGAAGAGATCAAGAAGGCTGGTCTGGATGAAGAAATCTGGCAATACTTTACGGTGCTGCCTGGCATTCGTTCCGTCGGCGTAATGGGTGACGGTCGGACCTACGACTACGCGGTTGGTATCCGCGCCGTAACCAGTATCGATGGGATGACGGCTGACTTTGCCAAGATTCCGTGGGATGTCTTGCAAAAGATTTCGGTTCGCATCGTAAATGAGGTTGATCACGTTAACCGGATTCTTTACGATGTCACGAGTAAGCCGCCTTCGACAATTGAATGGGAATAATTGGTTAATGTAATTTGAATTTGGAATGCCTATATAACGGTATTTCTGGTAACCAATCCCAACCAAAATCAAAGCCCCGTGATTTACTGAAACGTGGATCACGGGGCTTTTTCTGTTGATCAAAAGCATAGTGTGATTTTGATGATGGATAATCTGGAATAATTATTTAACAAAGATTTTGGTAACTAAGTTAAAATAACACAATAGATTAAGGTCTGATTTTATCGTTGCTATTCGCATAAGCAGCATAGTTTTATTGAAATTGCCTTGAAGAAAGTAATAAATCACATTAACATAAATTAGTGTGTAGAATATTTACGACACAACAGGTGGTGATATTAATGAATATTATGTATAAGCGAATAAAAGAGTTAGCAAGTCTAAATCAAGTAAGTATCCGTGAAATAGAACGTTGTACTGGGTTACCAAATGGAGCTGTTTATTACTGGAAACATGGCCAAGCTTCTCAAAAGGCGATTGTTGCTATAGCAGATTATTTTAATGTGTCTGCAGATTATTTATTGGGACGGATAGACAAGAATGAACGATGAACTATTGGAAGCAATTCAACAATCGGTTAACGATATTCAAGATAATTATTATAAACTAAAAGTTATTAAAACAAAAAGTGCTAATGTTAATGAGTTATGCAAAAAATTAGGATTGCCTTACATTAATGTAAACTTACAATTAAGCTTATTTTTAATGAAAAATCAACCAAAGAATAACCCATTAACAGTGCAACAATGGATTAATAATCTATGTAAAAATTATCAAGTAGTAGTTCTAGACTACTTTGAATTACTGTATAAACCATCACTAAAATTACAGCCAATTTCGCTAATGCGTAACCTAAGTAAATATAACGGTATTATTTTAGTTTGGCGTTATGACGTTCATAGGTGTTCAAATGGAAAAATATCATTAATATACGCTAATCCTAATCATTCAGAGTATCAGATAGATGACATTACTATGGAAGAGTACATGGGGGAAGATTATGAAATATAGAGATTTAATTAATTTTGAACCGATTGAATCGGTAATTGAATTAACAGATGCTAATGATAAAGATAAAGCATTAGAGCTAATTGATAATTTTGTTATTTCCGATCGGATGGCTAAAACCATCAATGACGTTATTGTTACACAATTACAATATACTAGTCCTGAGGATAATAAGGGATTATTAATTATTGGCAACTACGGAAGTGGTAAATCTCACTTGATGAGTGTAATTTCAACAATTGCTGAGCGCTCAGGGACAGTCGAACATATTTCGAATCCAGCGGTAAAAGATAGATTAAAAGATATTGAGGGACAATTTAAAGTTATTCGATGTGAAATTGGATCAACCACTATGGGATTACGAGAAATTATATTAGGTAATCTAGAAAATGGTCTGTCAGAGATGGGAATTGAAGTTCATTTTCCCAAATCATCTGAAGTATCTAATAATAAAGATAGTCTCTTGGACATGATGGAAAAATTTAATGAAGTGTATCCTGAAAAAGGCTTGCTTTTAGTTGTAGATGAATTATTAGATTATCTTCGTGGACGTAAAGATCAAGAATTGGCTCTCGATTTAGGATTTTTACGGGAGATAGGTGAAATTGCTTATGATACGAGGTTCCGTTTCATGGCTGGGTTACAAGAGATGTTATTCAATAACCCTCGTTTTAACTTTGTGGCAGATTCATTACGTAGAATTCAAGAACGATTTGAACAGGTCACAATTGTAAAAGAAGATATTTCATATGTTGTATCAGAACGATTGTTGAAAAAGAATGCAGAACAAAAGTCGCTAATCCGGAATCATTTAAATAAATTTACTTTATACTATGATCGGTTAAATGAAGATATGGACACGTTTGTAGAGATGTATCCAATTCATCCGCGATATCTTGAGGTATTTGAACAGGTACGAGGAATAGAGAAACGTCAAGCGTTAAAAACGATTACAAATGAAATTAAGAAAGTCCTTGATGAGGAAGTCCCTACAGATATGCCTGGAATCATTTCCTATGATAGTTACTGGAACGTTATTAAGAATAATTCAGTTAATAATACCAATCCTGATATTCGTGAAGTGATTAAAAAATCTAACGTATTATTTGATAAAGTAAAAAGTTCATATCCTCGTCTCAATACGAAAGAAATGGCTTTAAAAATTATCAATGCTTTATCAGTAAATCGGCTAACCACTGATAATATTGATGATCATATTGGACTTACCGCCACTTCTTTACGTGATGATCTTTTTTTGATGAATCCAATGATAGGATCTTTATTTGAAGGTGATGAGTTGAACGCGCTTAAGACCAATATTGAAACGGTTTTAAGCACAATTATGAAAACAGTAAGTTATCAATACATTGCTTTAAATAAGGATAATGGTCAATATTATCTAGATTTGAAACAAGATATTGATGTGGATAGTATCATTGAAAATAAAATTGAATCACTAGATGATAGTGCGTTAGATAGGTACTACTATCAAATTTTACAGAATGCTACTACGTTAGATGATAATACTTATGTGTCCGGTTATAAGATTTGGAAATATGAACTTCCTTGGGACTCTCATGGTGTAATGCGGAAAGGATATATATTCTTTGGAGCACCAAATGAGCGCTCAACAGCCCAACCAGAGCGAGATTTCTATATTTATATGTTGCATCCATTTGATAAAACTGCATTTAAAGATGAACAACGAGATGATGAAATCTTTTTTGAACTTAATTTAGAGGATGCAGAATTTAAAAATAATTTGCAACATTATGCGGCAGCTAGTTTGCTGTATGATGATGCTTCAGTTAATCAAAAGGGACTATATCGTAGCAAGCGCGAAAAGTATGGCCAAATTCTTAACAAATGGTTAATTGAAAACTTCGTTACTATTTTTCGGGTAACTTATAAAGGGCGAACAGAAGAAAATTTACTAGTTCCAGGTACTGAGTCCTTAAAAGAAATGATTAACTATATTGCCAGTGAACGATTAGATAAATGGTTTAGTAGTAAATATCCTGATTACCCAGTATTTAGAATGTTAGGGGCTTATATTTCAAATTCAAACATGGATACTTATGTTGATGGGGCTTTACAACGAATGAATGGTCGGAAGAACGTTCAAGGGGACAAAATTTTAGAAGGATTAGTATTACTTGATGACCGAAATGAAGTAACAAGTAAGAGCGTTAACCATTCAGGATATGCTAGGCAAGTATTAGACGTCCTTGGTCAAAAGAAACGTAATCAAGTGGTTAATAATGATGAATTGTTTGATATTCATAGAGTTCGTGGCGTAGAAGACATTCGTATAACGAAAAATTCGAAATTAGAACCAGAGCTGCTAGTAGTTGTCTTAGCAGCATTGCTTAAAACCGGACGGATTGAAATTAGTATTGATGGCAAGGCATATAATTCTTTGGATTATAGTGAGTTTATTAAGCAACCACTATCAAAACTTGTTAAATTTGACTATATTAAAAAGCCATCAGAACTTCCAATGGCAGAAGTAAATGCTATTTTAGATATGTTTGAAGAACCAGCTGCTAATAATAATGAAGACAGTTTAGAACGTGCAATTCGGATCGTAAATACTAAACTGGATGGTCAAATTAATCAGGCTATTGATTTGAAACAGAATTTAAAATCTGATTTTATGATTGGTGGCAAAAATATTGTTCCAAATAATCAAAAAATAATTGATCAACTGTCATCATATCAAGAATTTTGTAATCAATTAAAACGTTTTGACAGTATTGCAAAGCTTAAAAATCTTCCGTTTAAGTTAGAAGACATCGACCAACAAGATTTAATAAAAAAAGAAATGCAACAATTATTACACCGTAAGCCACAAATTGATGATTTAAATAGATTAGTAGAATATTTAATGATGTCTAAAAACTATCTTTCTATGGGGAATGATTGGGATGATCGAGTAAAAACTTGTACTGATCAATTAGTTGCTAATATATCGAATAAAAAAGACTCTTTTAATGAACGACAAGCTTTGCTAAGTGCAAAAAAACAATATATTGACCAATATTTTGATATACACGAAAAGAAGAAGCTGAATGTAGATGATGATCGTCAACTAAAGAACATTGAGTCATCGAATAAAGTTAAAATTTTGGATATGCTAGCTAAAAATATTACGATTTTACCTGCTAATCAATTGGCCAATTGGAAACAGAAAATGAATTTAGCAAGTCAGAATTTTTGCTATCAATTATCTAAGGAAGATTTACAAAAGACACCGTATTGTCCATACTGTCACAGTCCACTAGAGAATAATGATAAGGAAGGCAACTATAAAGAGATGGTTAGGAATGCTGCCGATCAATTATCTAAAATTTACGATAATTGGGTCCAAATTATTATTAGTGGGTTATTAAAGCAAGAAGGCGTGAGCTTACTAGGTGCTGAAGATCGTCAAATGATTGAAAAGTTCACTCAGAATGAAGAATTACCGAATAACCTACAACACTTTATCAAGATAGTAAAAGGATTATTTAGTGGTTTAGAGAAAATAGATTTTAATTTTAATGATTTGAAGATCGAACTGCAGCAACATTCTCCAATGTCGGTTGATGAATTGGAAGGTCGGATTAAAGAATATATTTCAAAATTAATTAATGATAAAAATAAAGAAACGCTACGAATTTTAATTAAATAATGGTCTAGAGATGAGGGAAGATAAGATGAATAAGCAATCATCATTATTTGATATTGATGACAATCAGCAGGTGGAATGTTTGGGTAAAATTTTCGATAGTGAAGATCAACGTAGAGAGTATTTTCGAAATGAACTACGTAAAAAATTACCTGAATTGAGAAAAATTGAAGGATTTCCTAAAGGAAATGATGAAGATATTATTGCCCTATCTGATCCTCCTTACTATACGGCATGTCCAAATCCCTGGATTGATAGTTTTGTAGATAAATGGAAATTAAATCATACTAATAAAACGATATCTTCTCCGTTTGTAGGAAATTTATCTGAAGGAAAGACTGATTCAGCATATATGGCGCATGCATACCATACTAAAGTCCCTGCAAAAGCAGTAGAAAAATACGTTGAAGCCTATACCAGCGATAATGATATTATCTTAGATGGCTTTTCTGGAAGCGGTATGACTGGTGTTGGTATTTCAGATTATAATAGGGATACAAATTCTAGTGTTAAGGGGATACTAAATGATTTATCACCAATCGCTACTTCGATTTCTCATAATTATAGTATTCCACAAGATGTAAAAAAATTTGTGGAAAAGGCTAATTATATTTTAGAAGAAGCGGATGAAAAATTCGGATGGATGTTTCATCATAATGGTGGAATTATTAATTACATTGTATGGAGTGAAGTGTTTGCTTGCCCAGTTTGTCAAAAAGAATTGATTTATTGGGACATTGCTATTGATCAAGAAGCAAACAGTTTTAAGAAAACTATGCATTGTCCATACTGTAATGCAAAAATAAATAAAAAGGAGCTTAAAAAGTTATATAAAGTTGGTGTTGATAGTATAACAGGAGAAAAAATTCGTACTGTTATTCACAAACCAATTCTTGTTAACTATACTCTTAATAAAAAAAGAGCAGAGGAATTATGCACTAAAGCAGATTATCAGTTACTAGAAAAAATTAGGGATTATGACATGAAGTGGTTAGGTTATAAGCCATTTAGACTACCATCCGGCGACGAGATAGATAGACTCTATAACTCATATGGATATAAATATGTGCATCAGTTATATACAAAACGTAACTTGATTTATTTGCAATTTTGTTTGAATAAAGCCAAAAAAGAAGGTATGCCATTACTAATATCATGGATCACGTCTTCACTGTTACGCACAACTAAGATGTACAAGTTTACACTAAATCGTAAGATGGGAACAGTTAGTGGTACATACTACGTACCATCGCTATGGGTTGAAAATAGCGCTCCTAAGCTTTTGAAAAGGAAATTAAAAGACATGGCCAAAGTCCCTTACCCGAATAAGCATAATTTGGTTGTGACAACGGGCAGCGTAACTAATACAGGTATTCAAGACAATTCAATTGATTATATCTTTACAGACCCTCCTTTTGGGTCAAATCTTATGTATTCAGAATTGAATTTTATCTGGGAATCTTGGTTAAAAGTGTTCACTAATAACACAAAAGAGGCAATTGTCAATAAACATCAACATAAGGGATTAAGTGAGTACAATAGTCTTATGACAGCAAGCTTTAAAGAGTATTTTAGGGTGTTGAAGCCTGATAAATGGATGACTGTTGTATTTAGCAACTCAAAAGCAAGCGTCTGGAACGCTATTCAAGATGCTATTCAAAAAGCTGGATTTGTGGTTGCAAACGTTTCGGCGTTAGATAAGAAACAAGGGAGTTTTAAATCTGTAACGACAACTACAGCTGTTAAGCAGGATTTGGTAATAGCTGCTTATAAACCTAGAATTAAGGTTAGTTTTAAGGATACGAATGATAACCAAGAAAACGTTTGGGAATTTGTAGAACAGCATTTAGACAAATTGCCTATTTTTGAAGGCGAAAAAGGTTATGCTGAAATTATTGCTGAACGCACACCGAGAGTTTTATTTGATAGAATGGTAGCATTCTTTGTTCAAAAAGGATTACCGGTTCCACTATCATCGGCAGAATTTCAAGAAGGAATTCGAAATCGTTATGCAATGCGAGATGGAATGGCTTTCCTAGAAGAGCAAGTTGCCCAGTATGACAAAAAACGTGTATTAGCTAGTGAGTTTTCCCAACAGTCACTATTTGTTTCCGATGAAAGTAGTGCTATTGAGTGGATACGTCAGCAATTAATGAAAAAACCACAGACTCGTCAAGACTTACAACCAGCATTTATGAAAGAAATCCAGCATATTGCTAAATATGAGGCTTTACCAGAACTTGATGAATTATTATCTGAAAATTTCTTGCAGTATAAGGGAGAAAATAAGGTGCCAGATCAAATCGTATCTTATTTTCATAAAAACTATCATGATTTACGAGGACTTGATAACACAAATGAAGTTATTAAGGAAAAAGCAATGAATCGTTGGTATGTTCCTGATCCAAATAAACAAGTCGATTTGGATAAACTACGTGAAAGAGGTTTATTACGTGAATTTAATAAATATGTTGAAGAAATAGATGGCACTCGTAAGAAATTAAAAAATTTCCGCATGGAAGCAATCCGCGCGGGTTTCAAAAAAGCATGGTTAGATAAGGAATATCAAAAGATAGTTGATGTTGTTAAACATCTTCCGTCTAAGGTGGTTGAAGAAGATGACAAGCTGCTGATGTATTACGATAATGCATCAATCAAGGTGGAATCGTAAGGTTAAAGGAGATATTAGGGATGGAATGGATTAGTAAAATTAGTAACCTGTTTATCCGTCCTAAAGCAATCTATTTGGTACGTGATGATGATAACATCTTAAACAATGCCGAAGTTAGAGACAAATTGTTAGCTAGTGGGTATGAAGTTATGGACTTCGATGATTCTATACGGTTTAGATATGAATATGACTTTAAATATCGATTCAATCGTTCGAAAATATTGTTGATTAGATTTATTGATAATCAATTTGAAAAGATTCCGTATGACATATACAAGCAGTCTTTTAAATGTTCATTGTCAATAGAGGAATTGGTTCATAATCTTAATAGTAGAGTTATCAGAGATCATATGGATTACTTGCCACTTGCATTGGAAATTGATGATCAACAGCCTGGCTTACTTACTGCAAGACAGACTATTGAATTGTTAAATCTTTTAATGGAGAAAAGAGCAACATACAAAGTCTTTACCAGTGTCATTAATAATAATCTTAGTAGCTATGCGACATATGCTACTAAGATTGGTGAATACTGTGCAAGATATAATGAGCTCTCTCTAGAACAACTTTCCACAATGGATCAAATAAATAAACAATTTTATGAATGGCTAGTACAAAAGTATGACAGCTACATGACTATTGTTTCTCGTAAATCTCCTACTTATGTTTTTAAGATTCCATCAGTCATGGACTATACAACTAAATTTGAGCAGAAAAAAGCCTTGATTGTGATTGACGGAATGAGTTTTGCCCAATGGAGTATCATTCAAGATAATCTAGAAAAAATATTTTCGATTGATGTTAAGCCAGTAATGGCATGTATTCCAACTGTTACAAGTATTTCAAGACAGTCAATATTTGCGGGCAAATCACCTAAAGAATTTGCAGATACTATTGAAACCACTAATTCTGAAAAGAGTGAGTGGACTGCATTTTGGAAAAGTAAAGGATATAAAGAAGATGAGATCTTTTATACTAAGCAATTAGGCAATAAGGATTATCAACAGGAAATAAAGCTAAAAGAAGCGGTTGTTACAAAGCGAATTATTGGAAGTGTTGTAATCAGTGTTGATAAGTTTATTCATAGTTCGCCAAGTGGTTTATGGTCAATGACAAATGAATTGAAACATTGGTTGCAGCAAGGCTTTTTGAAAGATTTTCTTAGTGATCTTCTCGACCATGATTTTGATATAACGATTACCTCAGATCATGGAAATATTACCACTACTGGTATTGGCGGAAAAAGGCAAGGTGCTTTAATTAAAACTGCCAGCAAGCGGACTTACATTTATGATAATCAATTGATTCGCGATAGAGTTCTAAATGATTATCCTAAATTAGGTTATCCATGGAAAAGTGCCATTTTGCCAAATGATATTTGTGCTATAGTGGCTAAAAATCATGATTCGTACGCTCCAAAAGCACAAGAAGTAGTTAGTCATGGCGGTGCTAGCATCCAAGAAGTCTTTGTTCCATACGTACGAGTTAAGAGGAGAAGAGGATGAAAAAGGAAGTTGGACTATTTAGGCCTTTGCGTTTCGACCAATTAGACTTAGCAGCTTCATTATTGTCAAACTATGAGTTAAACGATGCTTTTGAAATTATGAATGAGAAACTGTCGAATGAATTGAAGGGCAATGTCGGACGACGAAAAGTAATTAATAATATTACTCGAGTTTGGTCTGGTGGTAAAAAGCAGCCATCCAATTTTCAAAAGAATGTATTATCTCGTTATTGTAATGCAAATCATGATAGTAAAATTGCCTACCAATATCTAATGACTGCCATCGCATTTCCTTTCTTTAGAGATACAGTTAATATTGTTGGCAAATATTTACGAATGACTGGTAAGATATCTAATGCTTTTTTATTAAAAGAAATGGAAAATAGCTATGGCTCAGCAGAGTCTGTGTATAAGGGGACTAATGCTGTGGTACGTGGATTGATTGACTGGAATTTAGTTGATGGGATGACGGAAAAAGGGAAATTAATAGAAATTGATAAACTTAGAATATCTGATGAGTTTCTTAAACAGCTAATAGTTAAAGTTTTGATGGAGCATTATAATACTGAGTACATTCAGCTTGATCAGCTAAATGAAGATGCTATTTTTTTCCCATTTAACTATCATTTATCGGAATCATATTTTGATAATCTTACTAATTATGAAGTGATTGATGATCATTCCGGCAAATATGTTCATATGATGGGACAGCGTTAACAGTAAAAATACTGTTGATGGCAGTCTTAAAATGTATGAAAATGGCAATCTCAACGACCATAAAAGTTCCATTATGGATAAGATCTTATGGCCAGCTCATCTTTTGAAACGACATGATCATTGGCGTGGAAATGGCAGTAACTAAAAACAATCCTGAGCGCCCAAGCCAGCCAGCTCAGCAGTGAAATAACGATTAAGAAATTGAGCCATAATGGAGCAGCATAGCTTAAATAGGCAGTGTTTTGCCCCGGCTGCTGAATGACTGTCGGTGAGCCAACCAAAGAACGCTTAAAACGGGTCAGCTTTTTGCCGTTGATGATCAGCCGCGATTGACGGTAGGTAACGATTGGCAGCTGAATTCTGCCGCTTTTATCAGCCTGCCAAGTCAGCTTTAAGCGCCCATGACTGACAGCTTGGATCTTGATACTTGATTTTTGGTCGACGACTGAAGCGCCATAGCTGTAAGCGGCCTGCATAGCGTCAACGTTGGCTTTGGCAGTGGCCAGATAGTCGGGAACGCGTTTTTGCAGCTGTTTTAAAAATGTTTGGTAGTTGCTGGTATGCATGGCTTTTAAGACGTTTTGCCGGGCCTTTTGATGATGGTTGACTCTGCAATTATAGCTGGAAATTTTGAAACAAATGCGAACGTTGTCGGGCTTTTCGATTAACTTTGACGCAAACTGCCTAACTAAAGGTGTTGGCTGGTTATGCTAAAATGGTTTTAGATCTTTAAGGACAGGTAGATAAAAATGCATAACTTAATTTTTCTGGATAACCTGAATGGCGCGGATTTGGATCCATATGTACGGTTGAATGAAGCCCAGCTGTTTCACGCATTGGAGCCTGACCCGGGACTTTTTATCGCAGAAAGTCCCAAGGTAATCGAGCGGGCCCTGCGCGCTGGCTATCAACCGGCTTCGCTTTTAGTGGAAGAAAAGGCCTTGACGCGTGATTTAGCAGATCTGGATCATGAAATGGCGGCTAATCAGACCAGCGGCTTAGGACAGACGCCAATTTACGTTGCCAATAGCAAACTGCTTCGTCAGCTGCCGGGCTATAATCTTTTGCGGGGCGCACTGGCAGCGATGCATCGCGTCAAGCGTCTGGAGCTGGCTGATTTTTTAGCGACCATGCCGGCTGAGCATCCCCGTATTGCCGTGCTCGAGAGCGTGGTCAATCCAGCCAATATTGGTGCGATTTTCCGGTCAGCGGCGGCGTTGGGCATTGATGGCGTCATCGTGACCAGCGACTCGGCGGATCCTTTTTATCGCCGGTCTTCGCGCGTGGCGATGGGAACCGTTTTTCAAGTACCTTGGACTTATGTTGACGCCAAAACCTGGCAGCATGCTGGTATTGATCTGCTTCATCAAGCTGGCTATCAGACGGCAGCCATGGCATTGCGGCATAATACCGTCAGCATTGACGATCCCAAGCTGACTGCAGTGGACCGCCTGGCGATTATCATGGGTTCAGAAGGTCCAGGACTAAAAGAGGCAACGATCGAGCAAAGCGACTTCACGATCAAGATTCCAATGGCTCCCGGAGTCGATTCTTTAAACGTTGCGGCCGCCTCAGCCCTAGCATTTTGGGAACTGGGCAATCGGGTTGCCGAATAGCAGCATTCAAAAAACGCCCATTCACGAATGGGCGTTTTGAGTTTACAGATCAATAATTTGATAGTCGAATCCTTGAGCTTTGATGAATTTCATCAGATCGGCCGCTGAAAGAAAGATCGTATGCGTATTGATATTGGGATGGAACGTTAATGGAATGTTTTCAGCCAGCATGTCTTGATCAAAGTAGATCTGAATGTTGTGAGCCGCGTTGTTCATAATGCCAAATGGCGAAACGATGCCGGCCTCAAGCCCCAGCTGATCTTCAATGTCACTGTCATGAGCCATTGAGATGCGCTTAGTGCCGGTAAGCTCTTGAAACTCCTTAAAGTCCATGCGCTTGGCATCGTCCATGATCACCAGGTAGAAGTTTTTCTTCTTATCCTTTAGAAACATCGATTTGGTGCGGACGCCGATTTTACCAGCAATATAGGCATCGGCTTCTGCAGTGGTCTTAGCGGCGGGATGGTCTACCATTTCGTACTTGATGTCCAGTTTTTGCAGCTCGTCAAGCAGTTCTTGGTAGGCGATTGCAGAACCTTTAGTCATTTGATTCACCTCTTGAATATTTATTACCATCATAATCAAAGCAAGAAAGCGTTTCAACAAAAAACAGTCACGGTTGAGGACCATGACTGTTTTTCAGTTTAGATGATGTCGATGAATCGCGGCAGCTAGTCAGCCAGCTTACCGACTACTTTCAGCTTGCCCAAGACGCTTTCGCCATGAGGAGCATGAGCAATAGCCGCGGTGGCATCAGTGCCGGCCGTAACGCCATGGTGCTTGCCGCCTTGCCATGCTGACACTTCAGTTACGTCGTAGACCGTGCCTTTAACGGCAACATAGGCCGGCTGACCGTTTTGACCATTGAACTGCTTTAATTCGGCTAAAGTAAATGTTTTTTCCATTTGCTGATTCCTCCTTAATGAGAAAACGATTGTAGCTTGATAACTGAATTGTACAAGAGCTGATGGAAAAAAGCCAAATAACTGCCCCTAAATAAATATTAAATTTTGGAAAAGCGACTGATTGGCTGCCAGGCGGCTTTTAAGATCACCCAGGCTAACAGGCCGCCAACGATGGCACTGACTGCAAAGCTGGGGACGAATAAGAAAAGTGATCCCTTGGCACTCATCAGCAAAGCAGCGATTGGATAGGAGACCAGCGCGCCAATCAAACCTGTACCGATCAATTCGCCCAAAGCCGCCAGCCATATCTTGCCAAACCGCTTAAACAGCCAGCCGCTCAGCCAGGCGCCAAAGATGCTGCCGGGATAGGCCAAAAGCGTCCCCGTGCCTAAAAGATTGCGCACGGTTGAGGTCAAAAGCGCCTGCACGACTGCCCATTCCGGCCCCAAGACCACGCCAGCAACAATATTGATCAGACTTTGCGTTGGCGCGCATTTGGCCACGCCGATGAGAAATGAGAACATGCTGCCGCCACAAACGGCCAGTGCTGACAAGACAGCGGTCAGCACCAGCTGATAGGTCCGTTTTTTCATAAGATTCCTCCTAAAAACGTTTTAAAATCATCTCAAACCAATAAAAAAACTCTTTCCCAGTGCCGAGAAAGAGTGCTTAATCATTAATCAAAAGAACGTGACGATGCGGCCACGCCAAATTAAGCTGTCTCCCTCCGCTAGTCCTAACTAGATCAGGTTATGTGGGTATCTCTCAGCCAAATCAATGGCACCCCAGACAGAGTCATTTTATTTCAACTACCATTTAACCACTGCATTGCCGAGATTGACAAGCGATGATGATACTAAATTCATTGGTCGCTAGATAAAGTATTTAAGTAATTTTTTAAATAAGGATTGCCTTTTAAGAAAAATTTGGTATTATCTAGTTAATCACTTAAGTAACTAACTAAAACATCTGTTGCTTTTGGTACTTTTGTCGCATTCAAACGGATTTTTGAGAAGTAGAAACTGGGGAAGATTATGCAAAAAATAAAACATTGGGTAAAAAATCACCGCAAGACAACGATCGGCACGGCAATCGTTTTGGTTTTGGTGATTGGGATGGGGATCATCAATAAAATCAAGCAGAACAAGGCAGTGCAGTCTTCACGCTATGTCGTTGCCAAGGTTGCCAAAACGACGCCTTTGACGCTGACCGGGACCGTTGCCGCCCAACAGCAGCAGGTTTTGAGTCTGCCATCCGGTAAGGTGCAGTCGATCGGGGTTGCCAACGGACAAAAGGTCAGTGAGGGTGATCCTTTGGTAACGACCTACAGCGAGAGTGCCAATGAAGAACTGGCCGATGCCAAACAGGAACTGATCAAGGCACAGCGCAACGTAACGGCACAGCAAAACAATGTCAGTGCTGCGCAAAAGGATGCGGCGGCGCAAAGCGAGGATGGCACGGTTTCTGGATTGGCCAGCAGCGTTGCCCAGGCCCAAGCCAGTCTGGCCGATGCGCAAAGTGACGTTACGGCAGCTCAAAACAAGGTCAACACGCTGAGTCAAAAGGTCACCCAGACTTTAACGGCACCATTTGACGGTACGGTCACGGTAGACGACACCAAGCAGGACGCACCGGTAATCACGATCTATTCCAACGATCTGAAGCTTAAGACCAAAGTATCGGAATATAACTACAGCAAGCTTAAAACTGGTCAGGCGATTCACGTGCGGGCACTGGCGACGGGTAAACAGGCCGATACGACAATCAGCTACCTGGCCACGGTGCCGACCACGAACTCGCAAAGCAACGATACCAGCTACGAGGTCGATGCCGATCTAAGCAGCAAAGACTTTATGGATGGGCAGACGGTCAAGGCTTCAGTTGCGCAAAACCAGCTGCGAATTCCAAAGTCCAGCGTTAAAAATGGGCAGGTCTACGTCGTTAAAAACGGTAAGGCCAAAGCAGTTGCCGTTAGCGGTAAGCGGGTCAATGAATACTTTGAAGTCAAAAGCGGCGTCAAGGCTGGTCAGCAGATCGTTACCAACCCAGACAGCAAGCTGCATAACGGGACCAAGGTGAGCGCTGATGGCAATGATTAGACTGGAACACGTTAACAAGTACTATGGTCAGGGTGCGACTCGATTTCACGTGCTGCATGATATCAATCTGCAGGTTGCGGCCGGTGAACTGATGGCGATTATCGGGGAATCAGGGTCTGGCAAGTCGACCTTGATCAATATCATCGGTTTTTTGGATGATGATTTTGAAGGAAACTATTTTTACAATGACCAGGCGATCCATGACTATACGCGGGCGGATTTTGCCAAGCTGCGCAACCAGCACGTGGGGTTTGTCTTTCAAAACTTTAAGCTGATTCGCGACATCAATATTGCCGAAAACGTCATTTTGCCCCTGCTGTATGCGGGAGTGGGTCGGCGGCAGGCCAAAAAGACAGCGGCCCGAGTTTTGAGTCGCGTTGGTCTAGGAGGCTATGATGATAAGCTGCCCACTGAGCTTTCGGGTGGTCAGCAGCAACGGGTCTCAATCGCGCGGGCCATCATTGCCAATCCTGATTTCTTGATTGCCGATGAGCCAACGGGGGCTTTGGACACTAAAACCAGTCAGGAAATCATGGACCTGTTTAAGCAGCTCAATCAGACTCAGCATACGACCATCATCATGGTGACGCATGATCCACGGGTTGCCGAACAGTGCGAGCGCGTCGTCAAGATCATTGATGGCCGAATTGTCGACGATCGAAAGGTGGGAGGAAATTGAGAAATGCCGAACTCTTGCGCAGTGCTCTGCAATCGCTAAGAGCCAACCCCAAGCGTAGTTTTCTGACGACGATTGGGATTACGATTGGGATCGCGGCGGTAATTACGATTCTGGCACTGGGAAATGGGGTCAAGAAAAGGCTCAGCGACGAGTTTAATACGACTCAAAACGGCGAGCAGTATACCTATCTTTACTTTACGCCCAACGATTCGCAGTCGGCAGCTTCCGGATTTACCGAAACAGACTTAAACGCGATTGAGGAACGATTTGGCGCTAAGGTGAAAAAAGCCGCAATCTCGCATGAAACCAACAATGCTTCCGTCTCGCCGCTGGTTGGCAATGAGCGGGTCAACAACGCCACGATTTCGCTGTTTAAGCGGCCAACCAGCAAGATTTCCATTATAGCGGGCCGCAATCTTACGACCAATGAGCTTTTGACTGAAGAACCGGTTATTCTGATGAAAGAGTCGCTGGCTAAAAAGCAGTATCAGACGGTTCAAAATGCAGTCGGCACTTCTGTTTCGATTGGGGATCACGACTATCGCGTGGTCGGGGTGTATCGCTCACAGGCCAACACCTATAATGACAACAAGTACGGCGCAGATCTGATTGGCGGCACCAAGCTGTTTTATTCGGGGACTACGGCGACAACCGGCTATGGCATTAAGCTGACCTTTTATCAAGGCGCCAATGCCGGCAAGGTTACCAAAAAGATCAAGAAGTACATGGAAAAGAAGGGAACCAGCGCGCACAATGGTACCTACATGGCAGTCGATGCTGGCGCGGAACTGACTAAGGTCAACAACATGATCACCGGTTTGACGGCCTTTATCAGTGCCATTGCGGGGATCTCGCTGTTTATCGCTGGGATTGGGGTCATGAACATGATGTACATCTCGGTTTCGGAGCGAACGCAGGAAATCGGGATTCGGCTGGCAGTTGGGGCCGCGCCTAAAAACGTGATGGCCCAGTTCTTGTTAGAAGCCATCGTCTTAACGGTCGGCGGCGGGTTGCTGGGCTTTGTCATCGGCTGGCTGCTGGCGGGCATAATCAGCAATTTCATGCCTTACCACATTCATGCCGTCGTAACCTTGAATTCGTTCCTGCTGGCATTTGGGGTCTCAGCTTCAGTCGGAATCATCTTTGGGATCTTGCCGGCTAAACAGGCTGCCAACAAAAACCTGATCGAGATTCTGCGTTAGTCAATCTTCATTGAAAAGCGGCAGTTAAAAAAAACAATTAAAGGCACGTTGTCAAGCTTGAACTTGAACAGCGTGCCTTTTTGGTTTGAGCTGATGGAATTAATTTTCTTGACGATGGTAGTTGCCAAGCAGCCGCAGTGAGGTCGTATAGTTTTTCAGTTCGGCCAAAGTTTCGGTAATCCGCGGGTCAGCCAGATTCCCATCTAGGTCAACATAGAAATAGTATTCCCAGGGGTTGCCCAGCAAAGGCCGCGATTCGATCCGCACCATGTTGATAGCATGCTCTTTAATGACGCGCATGACTTCATAGAGCGTGCCAACCTCATTTTTCAAGGTAAAGATCAATGAAATCCGATCAGCATCCGGCAAGACTTCTGGTGCGCGGCCAAAAATGATAAAACGCGTATGATTAGACTTATCGTTTTCGATGCTGGGTGCCAAAACGTCCAGATCATATAATTTAGCTGCTTCAGTCGAGGCAATCGCGCCAACTGCCGGATCCTGCCTTTCAGCGGCCATTTTAGCTGCCAGTGCCGTATTGAGGCATTCTTTACCTTGAATCTGGTGCGCGGCTAAAAACTGGCTGGTCTGCAAAAGGCCCTGGGGATGCGAATAGACTTCCTTGATGTCATTGAGTTTGGCTCCTTTAACGCCCAATAGGTTTTGGGCAATGTAGATGGACTGCTCGCCAACGATAAAGAAATGATACTTGTTGATCAGATCGTAGTTGTCATTGATGGCACCGGTTGAGGAATTTTCCATTGGGACGACGCCATAGTCGATTGCGCCGTTTTGCAGTGCCAAAAAAACGTCTTCAAACTTAGGATAGTTGCGACTTTCGACCTGGCCAAACCATTGATGCATGGCCTGAGAAGAGAATGATCCCGGGACGCCTTGATAGCCAACGGTGACCCCGGTTCGCTGCGGTTGTGCAATCATAGATAATTCCTCCGTGATCTAAAAAATTTCTTCTAATCTTAGCTGATTGTCTAAATTATGACAACCATTACCGGATTAGTTAGTGGTGCTTGTTTGGGAACATGCTAAAATAGACGGGTCGATAAAAGGAGATTTTTATGAAGATTATCATTGCTCCGGCTCGGAATATGAAAGCTGATCCGGATTCATTGCCGATTCAAGGCTTACCGCAGTTTTTGCCGCAAACGGAAACGATTTTAGATTATCTGCGCAGTTTAAGCTATGACCAGCTTCATCATCTTTGGTGGGACTGCAGCGAAAAAATTGCCATTTCCAACTATCAATGGGTGCAGCAGATGGATCTTTACCATCAGCTGACCCCGGCATTGCTGGCATTTACCGGCCTGCAGTACCAGCGGATGGCTCCGGGAGTTTTTGATGAGAAAGCACTTGGCTATGTTCAAGACCACTTGCGCATCTTATCGGGCTTTTATGGCTTATTGAGGCCGTTTGACGGAATCGTTTCCTATCGCTTGGGTATGGGTGATCGAGCTAAAGTTGCGGGGACCAGGAATCTATATGAGTTTTGGGGCAGTAGACTGGCCGATGAGCTTTATTCAGAAGACGAGCTGGTTTTGAATCTGGCATCAAAAGAATATGCCAAAGCAGTCATTCCTTACGTCAAAGGCAAGCATCAACTGGTCAGCTGCACGTTTGTCAAAGCAGAGCATGGCCACTTCAAGACTCAAGCCACACGGGCCAAGATCGCACGGGGTAATCTGGTGCGCTATCTGGCTGAGCGTCAGGCTGATGATCTGGCAGTCGTAAAGCAGTTTGATCTTGGCTATCATTATGATGAGCAGGCATCGACAAATGATAACTTGGTTTTTGTAGCAGATTAGGATGGGAAGAGAGAATTGAGAATAGAGAAGTCAAGTGACAGTCGTGCGCTGGCAATTGCAACGATTATCATGGGAATTATTGCCGGAGCCAGTTCCGGTTTGTTAAGCATTGTCCTGGACGCAACGGAAAGAGTATTTTTTCATTTTACCGAAACCAACGCGATTCCAGTCGCGTTTTCAGCCACGCCATTAAACCGGCTGCTGGCGCCGATTATTGGGGCTTTGATCGTATCAGTCGTCTGGTACTTTATGCAGCTGCACTATCGACCGGTTAAATTGGGCAAGGCCGTTGATGGTGAAAAAATGCCAATGGGGGCCACGATCATGCATGTCACGGCTCAGGTGTTCTATGTCGGGACTGGGGGATCTATTGGTCGGGAACTGGCCCCAAGAGAAGCTGGCGCAATGTGGGCTCAGTCGTGGATCCGATTGGGTGATCGGATTGGCTGGCTTAAGCTGGCTCCAGAAGACCGTCGCCTGCTGATTGCCGCAGCAGCTGGGGCCGGTTTTGCCGGCGTCTACATTGCACCGATTACAGGAGCGATGTTTTGCCTGGAGATCCTCTATAAAAAGATTGATAAAAAAGCCGTGATCGTCAGTCTGACCATGGCTGCGATTGCAACGATGGTCGGTGCGATCGTCAAAGGCTGGCAACCGTATTATCTGGTGGCGTCACGTCAGTTTTCGCTGCGCTTGATTCCCTTTGTAGTGATCGTGGCACCGCTGATGGGCTTTTTGGGTACTTGGTACAAACGGTTGATTGGCCGCGCCAGTGCACTGCGCGTTAAGGATCGGCGGATTTTTATTACGATGCCGCTGGCTGGGGCGCTGACGGGTGCCGTTGCCTGTTTTTTCCCAGAAATCATGGGGAATGGCCGAGGTGTGGCCCAGATGGCAATCAATGTGACCAGTGTTTCTCATTCGGCAGTTGCTTTACTGCTGTTCGGCTTTTTTGCCAAAGGGCTGGTTACTTTAGCAACGATTAGTGGTGGCGGCTATGGTGGGACACTGACGCCATCAATTGCCATGGGTTCGTCTTTAGGCGTACTGTTAGGGATGATTTTTATTCAGGCAATGCCTGGCGAACCGTTAATGCAGTTTGCCGTCTTAGGCGCGGCCTTTTTCCTGGCAGCTACTCAGCAGGCACCATTAATGGCAATGTTTATGCTGTTTGAAGTCTGTCATTTGAATTTTTCAGCCCTTTTGCCATTAGGATTAGGTGTGGCACTAAGCATGGCAATCTCTAACTGGATGCAGGCTCAAAAAGCATAAAAACAAAGAAAGGACGGTGCTGATGAAGTCTAAGCGAGTAGATGCGCCGCTGGTACCTTTGGCAATCGCGCTGGCAGCGATGTTATCGATTGGGGCGGCCGTTGTCTGGCATCAATGGCTGTTTTGGCTAGTGACGGTTTTGTTATTGATCTGTTTAGGGCTGTATTTAAATGCATCATGGCGCGGCAAGGAGCAGATAATTGATGAAACAATCACGTATCTGCATCTGTCTTCTGACGCGCAGGTGCTTGATCTCGGCACTGATCAAGGGAATGTGCTGGTAAAGCTGGCCAAGCGCTTAACGATCCCAGGACATGCAACAGGGGTCGAAGTCGGGCGCAAATCTGCACAGTCGCATAATTCGCTTGCCCGCGCCAAGGACAGTCTTCAGGCTGCGGCAATGGCAGATCGTGCTTCAGTGCAGGCAGCGGACATATTAAATCTGCCATTTAAAGATCACCAGTTTGATGGGATTTTGATTTGGATGACGCTGCATCAGGTCAAGCCGACGATCAATCGCGCGCGGGCCGTTCAAGAAGCAGCTCGGACCTTAAAAAGCGATGGTACGCTGGCAATTATTGATTTTAGGCATTTTGATGAGTACCAAAAGGTTTTGGCAGGGCTGGGCTTTCATGACATTACGGTTCACCAGTGCGGCGTCAACGGCTGGTGGGGTGTTCCATGGTTAAGTACTAAAATTTTATTGGCCAAGCGTTTCTAGCCGCAAGCAGGCTGTCAGTTGCGCTGATGATTAAAAGCGATTGAAAATAAAGCGTTCAGCGGTTTTGAGAGGCGATTGCCGACTGCTGAGCGTTTTTTATGAGCTTTTTTTAAATGCTGGTTGTTCTTTAGTAATGAAAAGCTTATCCTTATTCAGTATGCATTCGACAGGGAGGAAAGATTTTGAACAAGAGAACGAAAGGCATTCTGCTGGCCGTTACGGGAGCTTCTTTTTGGGGAACTTCAGGCGTTGCCGTGCAATATCTGTTTGGCGAAACGACGGTCAGTGAGTTTTGGCTGGTCGGGCTGCGGCTTTTAGGAGCTGGAATGCTGCTGCTCATCTTGGCCAAGCTGACTGGAAGATCGTCAACCAAGGCATTGTTTAGCAATCGTCATGACGTCCTGCAGCTGGTTTTATTTGCCTTTTTTGGGATGGGTATGTCGCAGCTGACTTATTTTGCGGCCGTTAAGTACAGCAATGCCCCGACAGCCACGGTGATTCAATACTTGGCGCCAGTTGTTATTATTGGCTATACGGCGCTTTCTCAGAAGATGCTCCCGCGCCGAATCGATGTGGTATCGATCATCGTAGCCTTGGTTGGGACGTTTTTATTGGTGACCAATGGCAATCTCAATCATCTGGCATTGTCGCCGCAAGCATGCTTTTGGGCGCTTTTGGCTGCGCTGGCCAATGCAATCAGCACGATGGCACCCGGGCGACTGTTTGTCCGCTATGGCACGCTTAATGTTACGGCCTGGTCGATGCTGATCTGTGGCATTTGTTTTATCCCGCTGTACTTTATTATGCCAATGCCGGCCCTGCGACCGTTAGACGTGGCCTTGATTGGCTGGATTGTTATTGGCGGTACGCTTTTGGCCTATACGCTCTACCTGGCCAGCGTACAATATATCGATCCTAGTACGACAGGGATGCTGGGAGCTTTTGAGCCTTTGGTGGCAACGATTCTGGCGGTGGCGCTTTTACACACTCAATTTGGTCCGGTCAATATCTTGGCCAGCTGCCTGATTATTTTGGCAACTTTCTTGCAGATGATGCCGCTGCGGATCTTTTCGCATCGTCGATCATTAAACTAACCAGGTTGTGTCAATATGAAAAGCCAAGCGTGGGGGGATCCACCAGCTTGGCTTTTTGATTATTTGACAGCTTGCTTTTTGCCATTTAAGCCGTTACGGCAAAGATAGACGATCGCGGCCAGAACTAAAACGCCCGTGCCAACGATTACTGAGATGCGCGTATCAGGGTTGATAAACATGAAGACAACGATCATGATCAGCATTGCAAACGCAAAGTAGTTTGAGAATGGATAAAGCGGCAGTTTAAACGGATGATCCTGCATCAGTTCAGGATTATGCTGCCGGAATCGCAGTTCAGCCAGCAAGATCACAAACCAAGGAATCATCCCTGGCAAAACGGATGAACTGAAGACAACGACAAAGAGATCGGCAGTTGACTTGCTGAAGTATTCGGCGAAGATGTCTAAGACAAAGCCGATCAGAATCCCGCCAGAAATTCCCAGAATTGCTGCATCGGGAACCACGTGCTTGGAAAGTCTGCCAAACAGGCGTGGAGCATTGCCTTCATGCGCCAAGCGGAAAAGCATCCGGCTAGAACTGTAGATCCCTGAGTTGGCACCAGATAAAGCAGCTGTCAAAACCACAAAGTTGATAATCGAAGCCGCTGCAGTAATGCCGACTTTGGCAAACGTCTCAACAAATGGCGAGCCGACGCTGTCCAATTGATTCCAAGGGTAGATCGTAACAATGACGAAAATCGCGCCGACATAAAAGATCAGAATTCTAAACAAAACGGATTTAACCGATTTGACCACGGCTTTTTGCGGATTGGCAACCTCACCGGCCGAGATTCCCAATAGCTCGATTCCTTCATATGACCCAACGATGATCGACATTGAGAACATAAAGCCCTTAAAGCCGCCGGTGAAAAAGCCGCCATGAGCCCAAAGATTGCTAAAGCCAATGGGATGACCGCCATTGCCAAATCCCAGCAGAATCACCAAAAAGCCCAGAATAATCATTAAAACAATCGTTACGACCTTGATCATGGCAAACCAGAACTCCAAGGTACCATAAGCTTTGGCACTGGCCAGGTTGGCGATGGCTAAAAAGAAGATGATGATCAGACCCGCAGCCCAGGTTTGAGTATGCGGCCACCAGTACTTGAGATATTCAGTTGAGGCAATAACTTCTGACATCCCGACCACGATATATTCAAAAACATTGGCCCATTCTGCCATGTAGCCGGCCATTGGGTGCACGTAATGGGTGGCATAGTCAGCAAACGACCCCGTACTGGGATTGACGTAGATCATCTCGCCCAAAGCCCGCATTACGATATACAGAATCAAACCGACAAAGGCATAGGCCAAAAGTACGGAAGGCCCGGTCCATTTGATGGTTGATTTTGATCCCATAAACAGTCCAACGCCAATCGCGCCGCCCAAAGAGATCATTTCCATTTGTCCCGCCGTCATCGTGCGTTTTAACTTTGGCGCGACGTGGTTTTTCTCACTCATGCTGTGTCCTCCAAAAATAAAAGAACGATTCAAATTATGAACCGCTCATCATTACCGTTAAGCTTAATCAGATGTTGCAGCAGCCGACCATAATCAGATGGATATTTAATTGGTTATGGAAAAACTGCATAAAAACTCCTTAAAAATAACTAGCTACCATTATACCGATTCTGGCAAAGAATACCATTTAAAATTAAAAAATTATAAGAATTGAAGGCTGATGAGGTAGTCTGTTTCAATCTTTTTAGCAATTGGCGTTATAATGTTCAATAAATTTAACGAAATGAGGAAAGAAAATGGCAGACTCAACGCGTTTTTATGAAAAATTTCAACCAGTCCACTACGACATCTACCTGGATATCGACCGCGCCGCCAAGCATTTTAAAGGCATTACGACGATCAAAGGCAATGCTGTGGACACTAAGATTGCACTGCATCAAAAGTTTCTAAACGTTGCCAGCGTTCAGGCTGATGGACAGGACGTACCATTCAGCTTCAGCGACCGTCAAGAAGCCATTCAGCTTGAACTGCCGCATTCTGGTGACGTGGAGTTAAAAGTAGTTTATGATGCCAAGCTGACTGATACGATGATGGGGATCTATCCGTCATACTACACGGTTGCCGGTCAAAAAAAGCAGCTGATTGGTACGCAATTTGAAACCACGGCGGCGCGGCAGGCTTTTCCTGGGATTGATGAGCCAGAAGCCAAGGCGACGTTTTCGTTAGCCATCAAGTATGACGAACAGCCAGGCGAAACCATCATTGCCAATATGCCGGAAGATCATGTTGAAAATGGCGTGCACTACTTCCAAGAGACCGTCAAGATGTCTACTTATCTGGTTGCATTTGCATTTGGCGAGCTGCAGAGTAAGTTTGCCAAAACCAAGAGCGGCGTTGAGATCGGTGTCTTTTCTACTAAGGCCCATCAGCTAAAAGAGCTTGATTTCTCATTGGATATTGCCAAACGCGCGATCGAGTTTTATGAAGACTTTTACCAGACGCCATATCCGCTGCCGCAGTCATATCAATTAGCCTTGCCAGACTTTTCAGCCGGTGCGATGGAGAACTGGGGCCTGGTTACCTATCGTGAGGCCTATATGCTTTTGGATCCGGACAATACGACGCTCAATCAAAAACGGCTGATTGCCACGGTCATCACGCATGAGCTGGCACATCAATGGTTTGGTGATCTGGTTACGATGAAGTGGTGGGATGATCTTTGGCTGAACGAGTCATTTGCCAACATGATGGAATACGTGGCCGTCGATGCTTTGGAGCCGGAATGGAACGTTTGGGAGATGTTTCAGACTTCTGAGGTTCCAATGGCGCTGCAGCGGGATGCTACGGATGGCGTGCAGTCGGTTCACGTTGCCGTTGATGACCCCGCGGAGATCGATACGCTGTTTGATGGAGCAATCGTTTATGCCAAAGGCGCGCGGATGCTGGTGATGGTGCGGGCACTTTTGGGTGATGATGCGATGCGCAGGGGCTTGAAGAACTACTTTGCTGCCCATCAATATGGCAATGCTACGGGAGCCGATCTTTGGCAGGCACTGGGCGAGGCTTCAGGAATGAATGTTGGCCAGATCATGGAGTCGTGGCTGGAGCATCCGGGCTATCCGGTAGTCGAGGTCAAGGTTGAGGATGGCAAGCTTATGCTCAGTCAGCAGCAGTTCTTTATTGGTGATGGCGAGGAAAAGAGCCGTCTCTGGCAGATTCCATTAAATGCCAATTATAATCAGGCACCAGCGATCTTTAGCGAACAAAGCCTGGTTTTAGGCGACTATGCCCAGCTGCGAAAACAAAATGGTCGGCCGTTCCGCGTTAATGTAGGCGATAATTCGCATGTCATCGTTAAATATGATGAGACGCTGCTAAATGATATTTTGGATCACCTTGATGAACTGGGAGCCATCGATCAGCTGCAGCTGCTGCAGGATCTGCGTCTGTTGGCAGAAGGACGGCAGATTTCCTATGCTCAGATCGTCCCGCTGCTGAGTCGCTTTAAAGACAGTCGTTCTGGAATCGTTAATGAAATGCTGTACCATGTGGCTAACAGTCTCAAAAACTTTGTCCAGCCGGCTGCCAAGACAGAGCGTCAACTGCAGCAGCTGTTTGATCAGCTCAGCGTCAAGCAGGTGCAGCGGCTTGGCTGGCTTTCACAAAAAGGCGAGCGCAATGATGATCAATTAACGCGGCCAATCGTATTGAGCGCGGCCTTGTATGCGCAAAACCGTGACACAATCAAGCAGGCGCAGGCATTGTTTGATCAGTATCAGGATCATCTGGCGGATCTGCCGGCTGATGTACGGGGACTGGTGCTGGCCAACGAGGTTAAAAACTATGGCAGCCAGGAACTGTTTGATACGCTGCTGGCGGACTATCAAAAGACTGCCGATGCCGGTTTTAAGCAGGATATCTGTGCAGCTTTGACCAAGACGCAGGATGATCAATTGATTGCCCAGCTGATTGATCGGTTTGAAGATGCCGATACCATCAAGCCACAGGATCTGCGGGCTTGGTTTAGAGGCGTTTTGGCTAATGATCATGGTCAACAGGCAGCCTGGGACTGGATCCAGCAAGAATGGTCATGGCTGGAAAAAACCGTTGGCGGCGACATGGAATTTCCAACCTATATTACCGTAATCTCCCGTATCTTTAAGACTTCGCAGCGATTGGCCGAATTCAAGCGTTTCTTTACGCCTAAGGAAAATGACCCAATGCTGAAACGCGAAATTCAAATGGATGAAAAGGTGATTGCCAGTCGCGTAGAATTGATTGAAAGCGAGCAGGCCGCGGTTAATGCCGCAATTGCTAAGACGGTTGCCGAATAACGAAACAGAAACTAAAAAACTGGTAGTGGCGGATGTCATTACCAGTTTTTCAGTAAAAATGAAGTATTTTTGGTTAGCAGTCGGAAAGAACGTTTACAATATCAAAATCATCGAACAGCCAAAGCTTATGGTAGAATCATGACGGCTTTAACGGGACTGGATTGGCTTAAAACTGGCAGCTTTTGGCGGCTGGCTGATAATCCTGAAAGTATGCAGGAACCCGACTTTTATGATTGCTTGACTGCATGCCTTGTGAAGAAAGTATGGCTTGAGGGCTTGGGCGGCTTGAAATTACCTACTATCGACAGATTTTTTACCAAAAGTAGGTACATGCATAGCCGATTTATTTTGCTTTATCTACTTTTGCCATTTTTTCTGTGAATCGTAGGTAAATCTGTATATTCTAAGGCTGATAGGGTTAGACCGACTTTGTGAATTACCTCCGATTACGTGTTTTTATCAACATAGTAGGTAATGTTAGGGATCCCTAACTCGATATACATTAGTTTTTTCCTACTTATACATTGATTTTTTCGAAAAGTAGGTAATGATGGTTTCGTCATATGTTTTATACAAAAATTTCTGCATAAGAGCCGCTATTTAAGCTGTTAATGACGGACCTAACCTGATCCAGATTGCAGCAGCGTCATAACTATGGCTAAATCAGTCCCACAGCCCCTCAAAGCGGGTATTGCCTTTAGAAGCTGCGGTGTTGGCATCGACCGGCTCGCCATTGCCATTAAAGAAATGAAACGTCAGGCCATTTTGCGGATCATAGTCGATCAGCGTGGTCTTGCCTGAAAAGAACCAGCTGTCTTGATCATCGATATGATAGTTGATCTCATCGATAATAACCTGCAAAACCGGCTGCTTGGGCTGATCTTCTCTTTGATAGGACTGCTTGGGGCCATAATTGACGTGTCCATTGCGGCCACCAGTTGGAGTAAAGAAGCGCACGCCGCTGCCAGGATGCAGATCCAGCTGCTTGATCAGCCATTGTTGAGCGGTCTTTGAAATTTTTAGCTGCATTAAATCACCTGCTTTTGTTTGCTAGAAAATAATTGTTTTAAGATATTTAAGCAAGATTTATTCGATTCGCTGGCGTCATTAAAATCTAAGCTTAACCGATGACCCTAGAATATCGATGTTTGGGCCGTTATGCAAATAATCAGCGCTTGAAGCAAGCTTTGGATTCAGCAGTATCGAAACGCTGACTTTGCCAATAATTAACTGGCAATCAAACCAATGAGTCAAACCAGCAGCTAAAAATCGATAAGGGATTTTTGCTGATAATCAGAAAGAATTTTGCGTTAAGATAGAAAAGACAGTGTAAAGAAAGAATTATTAATAAGGATTGATACTAAAGATGAATAGACATAGCTGGAAGAAACGCCTGCAGAGTCTGGTTCTGGTGCTGCTCAGCCTTAATCTCAGCCTGCTGGGTCTCTCCTCGATTGTTTTGGCTGATAGCGAGGCAACTGAAGAATCAACGGTTGTCGCACAGGACAGCTCATCAGACAGCAATGGCCACCAATCGGGACAAAACGTAGGCACGAGCCAGGATGTTGATGCCAAGGCTGCGATTGCCATGGATGCTAAGACTAGGCAGATTCTGTACCAAAAGAACGCGCAAAAACAGTATCCGGTTGCTTCCACCATTAAGATTCTCACGCTGGCCGTCATTGAAAAAGATATTCAGGCTCATAAGCTAAGCTGGGATCAAAAAGTAACGATCTCGCATCCAGTGGCGGTAATGGCCAACGATTGGCGCTTTTCCAACGTGCCGCTGAATGAGGGCGAGAGCTATACGATTAAGTCATTGGTTGATTCAATGATGCTGGTTTCAGCTGACGGCAGTGCCGAAGCGCTAGCCTTAGCTGATGCCGGCAGCGTGGCCAAGTTCAATGCCAAGATGCAGCAGGTGGCTAAAGAAGCTGGCGTGACCGATGCCAAGATCTATAACATGATCGGACTCTCAAACGGGGATCTGGGGACTTTGCGCTTAAAGAACGTCTCCAAAAACGCCGAAAATCAGATTTCTGCCGTTGATCTGGCTAAGATTGCCAGCTGGCTTTTAAATCATTATCCTGATGTCGTCAATATTACCAAGACGGCTCAAGAAGACTTCCCAGTCAGTGATTCACAGATCTACCACATGCAAAACATCAATCTGATGATCAAGGGAGCGGCTCTGGATCGAGCAGATGGCGAGATCGATGGCCTAAAGACCGGGACGACTGATTCAGCCGGCAACTGCTTTGTCAGCACCGGAACGTTTAACAATCGCCGCCTGGTTACGGTAGTCTTAAACGTTCCTGGCGACTTCAACAATCAGTTCCAACAGACCAATAACCTCTATAATCGCGTATTGGGTCGCTTTGCACCACAGACGATCAAAAAAGGTGCGCTGATCAAAGTCGGTCAAAAGAAGGCACGAGCAGCTAAAACAACGACGCTATGGCTGCCTAAAGATACCAAGCTTGAAAAAAAGACGATTAAGATAAAGGGAACACTGAAAGGCAGCAAGCTAACGCCTAACAACATGCCACAGGTTGCCCTAAAGCTAAAGTAAAAGCAAAAGCGCTGATTCAGACCGTTCAAGGTCTAAATCAGCGCTTTTATGCTGAATCGGTAAAGCAGTGCCGATCTTAAACTGCTGGACCTATTTGTTTAAGATCTTGCTGGTTGATTTGGCCAGCTTTTCAATCGTATTTTCGCCATTTTGCATTGAAGAGTTGTCATCAGTGTAGACGGCGATCGTATAGCTGTCGCTGGCGCCATTGTTACCGGGTATGTAGCCGATACTGTTGATGATCCAGCCATCGTCTTCGTCCAGCCAGCCGTTTTTAAGGTAGAAGTTGGTGCTGCCGGCTGAAATTCCCCACTGTTGGTCGCTTTCTACATTTTGCATCAGATTGCGCACGTATGACTGCTGACTGGTGCTCAAGAGGTTGGATGAGTAGAAAATGGCGTTCAGCAGTTTAAGCTGATCGCTAGGAGTAGTAGTTGAAAGTCCCCATTCTTCATGGGCCTTGGAGTCAGTCATTCCCAGTTTGTCAAAAGTCTCCTGCAGACCACTTTTTTCGCCCAGCTCAACAAATAAGGCTGAAGCGGCGGTATTGCTGCTGTTTTCAATCATGGCCTGGGCATTGGCCTGTTCGCTGCTGTTTAATGTGCCCTGTTTCATCAAGAGACCGACCAAAATTGAGACCTTGACTGTGCTGGCCATGCGATATGAATGATTTGCAGCGTTGGATGCCGTGTAGGTCTTTTTGGTTTGATTCGAGTAGACGGCAATGGCCACGTGCCCATCAGCCTGCTGCAGAGTTGATTTCCAGGCGTCCTGCAGCTGAGTGTTGGTACTGTCGGCAGTTGATGAGGAGCTGTTGGAGACTACCTTTTGGACGATTTTTAAGGGTGATGACAGTTTAACGCTGGCGTTGCGAGAACTATTCAGACCAGGAATCAGCAAACCGGCCGTACATCCTAAGGCGACAAATATCAGGATGATCGTCAGCCATTTAAACAGACGGCGCCTTCGATTGGGTTTAAACTGAGTTTTTCGTGCTGGTCGCTGGTTCATTACAATTTCCTTCCATGATTTTTTTATTTAGAATATAAAAACTTTTGTAAAGACTAAAATAGTTTAACACCTCAAATTGAAGAATTCATGAATTTTGAAGCAGTTATGCCATGTTTGCAGGCAAAAGCTTTGTCACAGATTTTGAATTAACCTAAAGTAGATATCGTGATCAACATTGTTAGCTTAAGGAGAGGTTTATGACGTGGATGGATGATCAGCTGCGAGCTGACTTACAAAATGGCTTTATCGATGGCAGTCTGCCGGCTGGCGCACTGGGACCAAAAATCTTAACCAATCGACAAGGCAATACGATCTTTAACGAAATCAAAAATGAACTGCGCACCTGCACGAATTTTAAGATGGCAGTTGCCTTTATTACACCGGCCGTTTTAGTGCCAATCAAGTCGATTATGATGGACCTGGCGCAAAAAGGAGTTGGCGGTGAGCTTTTGACGGGAACCTATCTGCAGTTCAATTCTCCCCAGGTCTTTGCCGAATTGATGAAGATTCCTAATTTGAAGGTGCGCTTGACTGGAGAGGTCGGCTTTCACCAAAAAGGCTACTGGTTTGACCATCAAGACTATGAGACGTTGATCATCGGCAGTGCCAACCTAACGATGGACGCGCTTTTAAAAAATGCTGAATGGTGTCTTAAAGTCAGCTCTAAGCATCAAGGAGCCGTTATTCAGCAGTTTGCAGCTGAGTTTGGCAATCAATGGCAGGCAGCGGTTCAGTTAAATGAGGCATGGCTGACGGCATATCAAAAAGGCTGGCAGGCACCAGTCTTAAGCTCAGCATCGCAAACGAGTCAGTCTGATCTGATTACGCCCAATACCATGCAAAAAGCTGCCTGCAAACGAATTGAGGCGCTGCGCCAGGCTGGTGAAAAGCGGGCCTTGGTAATTTCAGCAACGGGGACAGGGAAAACGTATTTGGCCGCGTTTGCCGTTCAAAGCGCCCAACCTAGCCGCGTCCTGGTGGTTGCCCATCGTGAGCAGCTGCTTTTAAAGGCGCGGGCCAGTTTTCAAAAGATTATTGGGGGTCAAGATCAAGACTATGGCTTTTTTACCAGTCAGCAGACGCCTGGAACCGCGCGATACGTGTTTGCCACGGTCCAGACGCTGGCAAGGCACTTGGATCAGATTGGGCCGGCTGATTTTGACTATGTGATTATTGATGAGGTCCATCATGCCGGTGCGGCCAGCTATCAAAAAATCATCAACTGGCTGCAGCCGCGCTTTTTATTGGGACTGACGGCTACTCCGGATCGAACCGATGATTTCAACGTCTATGCCTTGTTCAACTACCAGCTGGCCTATGAGATTCGACTTCAAGAGGCGTTAAGCGAGCGGATGCTGTGCCCATTTCAGTTTGTCGGCGTCAGTGACTATGTCTGGCAGGGGCAGACCGTTAGCGAAAAAACGCCGCTCAAACATTTGATTCAGCCTGAACGGGTGGACTGGATAATCAAAGTGGCTGACTATTATGGACATGACGGGGATGTCTTGCATGGCTTGATTTTTTGCTCGCGAACCAAAGAAGCTCAAGAACTGGCCGCCCTTTTGACGCAGAAGGGGTATCCGGCGCAGGCGCTAACGGGACAGGATTCGGCAGCCAAAAGAGAGCAGGCAGTTGCCAGACTGCAAGCCGGTGAGCTGGTTTATCTGATCACGGTTGATGTTTTTAACGAAGGGATCGATATTCCCTGCGTCAATCAAGTGATCATGCTGCGCGATACGCAATCGGCAATCGTTTTTCTGCAGCAGCTGGGACGCGGCCTGCGTAAAGCGCCAGGCAAGCATTTTTTGACAGTGATTGATTTTATCGGTAACTATCAGCACAACTATTTGATTCCCCAGGCACTGACTGATGATCATTCCCACCAGCGCAGTCGGGCGCTTCAGACGCTGCATGCTGAGCCAACCCTGGGAGTTTCAACGATCTCATTTACGCGGCTGGCCTATGAGCGGATCCTGGCGTCAGTTGAAAAGGCTCAGCTGACCGGGATGAGTCTGCTCAAAAGCGAGTTTAGCCAGCTTAAGCAGCGTCTGGGAAGAACACCATTGATGGCTGATTTTCAAAGAGCAGGAATCCTTGATGAAAGCATCTTTGCCGAAAAGTTTAAGACCTATCCGCACTTCCTGCAAAAAATGGGAGCAACGGTCAATCTCAATCCTCAAACGGAACCGGTTTTACAGTTTCTGACTGAGGAATTGGCCAATGGCAAGCGCCAGCATGAACTGATTTTATTGGCAATGCTGACCAAGCAGTCAACGATTACAGTCGCTGATTATCAAGCGCAACTGCATCAGAATGGCTGTTGGGTTGACGACGCGACCTTGGCATCGGTTAAACGAGTCTTGACGCTGGAATATTATCTGACTAAAGGCAAGATTGGCAGTCGGATCCGCTATGGCAATCAGCCCTTGATTATCACGACTGGTCAGCAGATTCAGCTGCACCCCCAGATTCAAAACTATCTGAGAGACGCTGAATTCAGGCTGTTTTGGAATGATGCCATTGAAACCGGCAGACTGCAGGCTAAAAAGTATGATCAGAAACAGCCGCTGACGCTCAACCAGCGCTATACCCGCATGGATGCCGTCAAGCTCTTGAACAACGCGCAATACATGGTGCCTAATGGAATTGGCGGCTATTATTTCATGGGTGAGACGGGGATTTTATTTGTGACCTACCACCACTCAAATACGCGGGCCGCGATTGACTTTGACAATCAGTTTCGCAGCCGGACGCAGCTTTCCTTTTATTCCAAGACCAACCGCACGCTGAACAGCCGCGATGCCGAAAAGCTGCTGAATCCAAACGCCAGCCTGCATCTATTCGTTAAAAATTCAGATGAGCAGGACCAGTCGCAGTTTGTCTACCTTGGTCTTTGCCAGGTTATGCCGGGATCTGCTCATGAGTTTTTGCAAAAGGGAACCAATAAGCCGATTTTTGGCGTGGAGCTGTTGTTAAAACATCCTGTTGATCAAGCACTTTATCTGGCCTGGCAAAATGAAGGAGCGGCTCATCAGTTCCATCAAGAGAATTCATAAATAAAATAGAAAACGCGCGACTCAGGCTTCAGCGGGGCTTGAGTCGCGCGTTTAAAAGTATTTAATGGCGTTTGGCATGGCGGACAGGGGGCTTGATGTTGTTGAGCTGCCAAGTCAGTTCATCAATCGTCATGATCCGCGGATTATCGTCCCACTGGCGGCTGTCAGCAAAGTCGGCAACATCCCAGTAATGATTGAGCAGGTTAAGGCCGTCTTTGCTGATAGCAAGGTAGGCGTCTTCATGAACCGCGATTGCCAGGCCAAAGTTGATCAATGCCCGCAAGCGATGCAGAGCCGCCGGATTGCTGAGCAGCTGATGATTGATCAAAACGCCATTGTTATTAAAACGCAGTGGCTCATTGCCAGTCTGGCCCAGCTTTTCCAACATGGCCAGCCAGACAAAATGCCAATAGCCAAGCTTGATGCTGCCAAATTGCGGCTGCTGGAAATTTTTTCTAAGACTTGCAACCAGCTCACGATGACTGCCATAGCGGCGCAGATCAAAAGAAGCATCGGCAAAGCGGCGCGAGCGTTCATTCTCATGCCAGGAAAAACGCAGATAAAACAGTCGCTGACCATGCAAAACGTTGGCGTAGATGCTTTCGGTCGACTTGGCCTGATTAAAGGCAATCAGTTCATAGTCGCGGTTGGGCAATGCGGCAATAATGGCATGGTGAATCTCATGCTGCCAATCGAGGGTTGCTTGCGCGGTCATTTAAAAACTCCTCCTCTAATGATGCTGACTTAATTATAAGCCAGGTTTTTATTCATTCTCAAACCTAAGCACTGCTGCAATGGTATGTTTTAGGACCGTCTTTTGCACAATTAGTTAAGAATGCCTGCTGACTCGATTGATTGGCGGAATAGTTGCCGTCCAATGCGGTATAATAGTTTTTAATGATGTTTTGAAGGGAGTTTTTGCAATGGATACCAAACAGTATAAATTTGTTGGCAAGGACTTTGATATTGAAGCGGCCCCAACCAAAATCGATGGCTATAACGATGAAGACATGACGATGGTTGAAAACGTCAAGGGTCAGATCGAAGCCAATCTAAAAAAACTGAAGAAATTTCAAAAGAAGATGTATTCAAGATCGCGCTATGGCGTCGTCTTGGTCTTTCAGGCACTGGATGCTGCCGGCAAGGATAGTATGATTGCCCACATCTTTTCTGGAATTGATCCGGTTGGGTTTACGGTCAATAACTTCAAGCAGCCCAGCAAGACTGATCTGAGTCACGACTATTTGTGGCGGATCCACCAGAAACTTCCTGAACGCGGGGCAATCGGTGTTTTGAATCGTTCCTACTATGAAGACGTTTTGGTTTCGCGGGTGCATCCTGAACTGATTCTTAATGCCAACCTGCCAAACGTCCTATCGATTGCTGATGTCAACGATGCCTTTTGGGATGGCCGCTACGAAGACATTCGCCAGTTTGAGAAATACTTGACGCGCAACGGTTATGTCGTTTTGAAGTTCTTCTTGCACGTTTCAAAAGGCGAGCAGAAGAAGCGGTTTGAACGGCGCATCACCATGCCGGAAAAGAACTGGAAATTCTCCGCTTCAGACATCAAGGAGCGCCAATACTGGGATGAATACCAGCTGGCCTATGAAAAAGCCATCAACGAAACTGCTACCCAAAATAATCCTTGGTACGTAATTCCTAGCGACAGCAAGTGGTACTCGCGGCTGGTCGTCTCTGATATTTTGACCAAACGGCTGGGCAAGCTGGATCTTTCCTTCCCCGAAGTTACTGCTGAGCAAAAGGCTGCCATGGATGATGCGCTGCACCGCTTGGAAAACGAAAAAGATTAATCAGTGAGGAAAAATATGGGCTTGGTAAATTCATTTGATCAATGGCAGAAAATAACCGTACCGCTTGACAGCTATCTTAGTCTCAAACAGCTTAACGATGGTCAGTGTCAATGGGAGCTGATTGAAAAAAAGCATGCGGTACCAGTAATTGCAGACTGGCAGCACCGGCCGGCAAATGAGTTCAGCCATTTGCAGACCAAGCGACTGTACCAGAGCCTGGCGCCGTTGATTCAAGATCAAACGGCGCGCCGCTGGTTTGTAGGTGAGCATCCTTGGTGGGACTGGTCGTTTAATCTAAGGTTTCTAGAAGATCTGACGCCAGACGATCCGCTGAATCAATGGATTGAAGAAATGGCCGACAAGCTGGATGGCTATTTGGAAAAGCAGCGCTATCAGCAGGCATCTGCAATGATGGCCGGAGTGTTAGTTAAAAAGCTGCAGATTTCGCCAGCCCTGATCGAACCATACGCGGTCTATCTAAAAGCCAGCGCGCATCAATTTGCCAAGCGCGGTTTGACGAGCGATCGCCATGTCACGGCAGCTCAGTTAAAAACAGCTGCTCATCATCTCTTAAACCGGCAGTGGGATCGGCTGCAGCTGGATCTCCAGAATATCAATGCCTGGTGGGACTGAGTCTTGTAGAGCGGCTGGTGAAAGGAAATGCTTAGGCGGGAAATTGATGGGTTATTGGCCAGACAAGTGATCTTGATTAGAAAGCTTTGCTGGAGGATTGAAAAACAGCGCTGGTGGCATGCTGACTATCAATGAATTGATGAATTTAGTTGCACTTGGCGGTAAAGTTTCATACAATAAACCCGTATACTATATACACACCTATTGCGCGACCCCTGCCTGGCTGATCAGTTGGACAGGGGTCGTCTTAGTCTAGGGGAGATTGCAATGAAAAAACGCAGAATTGTTTTGACGGTTGGGGGTATTTTAGCGCTGATTGGGCTGATTTTATTGGTCTGGGATTTTCGGCGCGAACTGATGCTGGTGGTTGACCCAACCGTGGCGCATCGGCATCAATTGATGAAGCTGATTCGTTCGCATGGGGCAGCTGATATCGTGCTGTTAACCATTGTGATTGGCCTTTTGAATGCGATTCCAGGAATGTCCAATTCGCTGCTCTGCATCCTGGCTGGTCTATGCTATGGACCGTGGATCGGTTTTGCAATGAACTGGGTCGGCAACGTCTTGGGCAGCTGTCTGGTCGTTGGGCTGATCAAGCACGTCGACGTTTCAAAAAAAATCAAGACCAGTCGCCTGCTGACGGCACTGACCGATCAGCAGCATCCTTTGATTGGTTTGACGATTGGCTACATGATTCCCGTAATTCCCAGCGTTTTGGTTGATTATGCCGGGGTTAGAATGAAACTTGATCGCGGGCATTTTCTGCTGATGATTGCCGGTGGAATGCTGCCAACCTCTTTTTTGTATGCATTTGGCGGTGATGCACTGTTTAATGCTGATTTCAAGCGCTGCAGCGGGGCATTGGTCGCGCTGCTGATTCTGATCGCTATGTATTTCTTGGTTCGACGCCGGATGAAGAAACCGACCAGTCCAGCTGTCTAACGATTCATGAAACTAAAAACACCCCGCTTGGCAGTTGCCAGACGAGGTGTTTTTATAATTGCTATTGATTCAGGTAAGCTAAAAAGCGCTGATAGTCTTGATTGACCTGTTTGGAATATTGAACCGCCCAGTTGGCCAAGCCTTCATCCAGCTGTTTTTGCTTGCGCAGATAGCCGGCAATGCGAGGAGCGGTAGGACTTTGGAAATGCGCCATGGCTAATAAAAAACTGCAGATCTCGGCATAAACGCTCAGACTTTCAAAATCCAAGCGGGTCGCGTCAATTGATTCCTTCATGTCCCGGAATTGGCGCAGGTAGTAGCCGCGACCATCAAAATGCGTACTGCCGAGAAAAGGATCAGAAGCCGACTGCAGAACCTTTTGTGCCGTAACGATCCGCCGTCCAGCATTCAGACTGCTTTTGATGGATTCAGCAACCGGCATGGCCAGCAGATTATAGCGCAGCGGCAGGGCTTCTTTCATCTGCAGGACCAGGTGACTGCCATCAATCCCGGTCAGCAGCAATAAAAAGCAGCGCGTGCCAAAACTACCGACGCCGACGCTGTAGCGAATCACATCGGAAAGATGATAGCTGGCCAGCAAAACGCGGATGTCTTCTCTGACGTAGTTGCGATAGCTGTTATAGGCAGCTTGAATCTGCCTGAACGTGTGGTCGCTGACGTGGCGGGCGCGGGGCGGATTCTCACGGAAGATCAGATGACCACGCGAGTTGAGCGTCGTGAATTTTTTGATGACCGTTTCTGAGTTGTTCTTATGGCTCTTTTTGAGAATTCGATCGACGATGCGGCTCATTTCGGCACGATCGTTATCCTCCAGCGAGTTCAGCGTTTGAATCATATCATGAATCTCGTATGAAAAATAAAAGCGCTGCAGCAGAGTAAGCGTCTCGGCATGCTTGACGCCGCGTCGATAAACCTTGCACATGCTGCTTAAGAGCGTCTGCAGCCGATCTGGCTCAAAATTATTCTGCAGGCCAACCAGGTAGGTGCTGACCAAAAGTCGCTTTAAGTCGCTTTCCCAATTGCCGATCCGAGATTCATCAAAATCATTGAGATCAAACAGCAATTTGCGTTCTGGCGAGGCATAGAAGCCATAGTTTCCTAAATGGGCATCGCCATTGATAATGATTGAGATGCCGCTTTGATACTGCTGCTTAAGGTCTTGTTCCATTAATTCCGCGGTACCGCGAAAAAAGGCGAAGCGGCTGGCGGCCATGCGTTGATGACGCAATGGCCGCAGCTCAGGGATCATCTTGGCTTCGGTCAGCTTGATCAAATTGATTGGATCGCGCTGAACGGGAACGTATTCACCGAGCTTTTCGACTGGGACCTGGCGGCGCTGCAGCTTGCCATCGGTTTCCAGTTCGGCTTTCGTGGCGTTGACCTGGATCTTTTTTAAGTCAAAAACATCCAGAGGCTGATTGAGCATCACTGACAAAACTTCCTTCACATGTTTTTCAGCTGCCATACCGTTCCATGAGCATTGATCCGCTCATCAAAGCCTGCCCAGACCTGACAAGGATCATTGAAGAAACGCAGAGTCAAGACGTGTTCGCCATCATTGACGAAAATCTCGGCCAGCGAATGATCGATAAAAACGTCAAGCTTTAAAGGCTGATCGGCTGGCAGCTTTACGCTTCTTACCGTGCCAAAGTCGGGAGCGACAGGTTGGCCGGCATGACTGCGATCTACGCTTAGTTTACCAGTCCGCGTGTCAAAACGCACCTGTAAACCGGCAGAAAGATCCTGGGCGGCTGCTAAAAAGAGCGTGCCAACTTGGTCGGCGGCGATGTCAACGGTCATCTCAAACTGGCGGCCGGTCTTGATGTGGCTGACGTTGCCATTAAACGATTCAGCCTGGCCGCGCAGTTCTTTCATTGCCGCAACGGGTTTTTGAAGCAGGCGGCCGTTTTGATAGTGCAGTTCTTTAACCTGGCTCAGACAGTTGGCCCAGTTTTCCGTGTCGGTAGGATAGGAAAGATCTGGCAAGCCTACCCAACTGATGGCATAAGCCTTGCCATCTGGCGCGTTGAAGGCCTGCGTGGCATAGACGTCAAAACCATCATCCAGGTTGACGGGAATCTGTGAGCTGTTGATCAGTTTAGCCTTTTCATAGTCGAAATCATCACCGGTCAGATACATGTTTGGGTAGATGTTTTCATAGTCGGCGACCTTTTTATCCAAGCCCTGCGGACAAAAAATCAAAACGGGATGGCCGTCAACGTCGATCAGATTGGGACATTCGCACATATAGCCCATTGAATCGTCCATACAATCAACATAGCCGACTTCTTGCCAACCAGTCGTAAGCTCATCGCTGACCCATAGATCAATGTGTCCTTCTTGAGTGTCTTTTTCTTGTGCACCAATGATGGCGTAGTATTTACCATTATGTTTCAACAACTGTGGGTCTCTAAAATGCTCGCTGATGTGATCGGGATTGACAAACAGCGGCTGGTCCAGCTTGGTTACTTGGTTTTGTTTGTCCAGCCAGGCTCCCAGCTGATAAGGCGTTCTTTGCCAGTCAGCATCACGATGATTGCCGGTATACATTAAGAACAGCCGATCATCAATTACACGGGCTGATCCTGAATAAGCGCCATGACTGTCATATTCAGTGTCCGGTGCCAGGGCCAGGCCATGATTCTGCCAATGTACCAGGTCTGGTGACGTCATGTGCATCCATGACTTTAGACCATGAGCGGCACCAAATGGGAACGACTGGTAAAAAACGTGCCATTCATTATTGTAATAAGAAAAGCCGTTTGGATCGTTCAGCAAGCCAGAGCTCGGCCGCACGTGATAATGCATCTGATAAGACGAATTGGCGGCCTGTGCCTGCAGTTTCAGTAGTTCCAAGGCGCTGTGCTTTTCATAAGGTAAGTAGCGTTGCTCGCGAGTCCATTCCATAATTTCAACCCCTCTGTCAATTTGAAAGCGCTGTTTTACATTTTAATTTTAAGGAGTTGACGGCTTGATGTCAAACGTTTATCAATCAACGCTTGCGACCAGTTTCATCTGACAATGAGGAATATTATCCAATAGGTAGATCTCGGATGTCTGTTTAAAGCCAAAGCTGCCATAAAACTTGGTTAGATAGGCCTGCGCTTCAATCTCAACGTCCAGACCAGGAAAATGCGTTGAGATATAATCCAAGACGGCCTTGAGCAGCTGATTGCCCAGCCCCTGCCTGCGGAATCTTTCAACGACCAGCACGCGGCCGAACGTCACGTAGTCTTTTTTAGGCATAATGCGCGCGTAGGCCATCAGCTCATTGGTCTGATCGTCTAAAATCCGCACGTGAAAACATTGGTAGTCTTCGTCATCGACTTCTTGATAATAGCAGGTCTGTTCAACGACAAAAACGCGGGTCCGTTCCTTAAAGATCGTAACCAGTTCTCGCGGCGTCAGTTCATTGGTCTGTCTTACGTCAATCATGATAAAACCTCCTGTAATGTCAGTTTGAATTAGCGTTATTATTTACTTGTAGTCTAAGTATAGGTTTTTAGCAAGCGAGGTGGCAATATGGAGAAAAAAGAATCAATTCCTGAAATGATGCATGCCTGGGCGGTTGTCAAGCCGGGACCAATCGATGGCGAACAATCACCGCTTCAATTTGTCTTAAAGCCAGTGCCAAAGCCAAAACGAGGCGAGGTTCTGGTTAAGGTGTTGGCCTGTGGCGTCTGTCATACTGATCTGCACGTCAGCGAAGGCGATCTGCCGGTTCATCAGCCCAACGTCACGCCTGGTCATGAAATCGTGGGGCAGGTTGTGGCATTTGGCGAAGATACACAGCGCTTTAAGCTTGGCGAGCGGATCGGGATTCCCTGGTTTCGGCATGCGTGCGGGGTCTGCCACTTCTGTCGCTCGGGTCGCGAAAACCTTTGCCCCCATTCATGCTACACAGGCTGGGATCACGATGGCGGCTATGCAGAGTACGTTACGGTACCAGAAGGATTTGCCTATCGAATCCCCGCGCGTTTCGATGACTTGACGGCGGCCCCGCTGCTCTGTGCCGGGATCATCGGCTATCGAGCCTATCTGCGTGCCAACGTTCCGGCAGGCGGTCGCTTGGGTCTGTACGGATTCGGTGGTTCAGCGCACATCACGGCGCAGATTGCGATTAAGCAGGGAATTGAGGTTCACGTCTTTACAAGAGGGAAAGACGCGCAGCAGTTTGCTCGGCAGCTGGGATGTGCCTCCGCGCAGGGTGCGTATGATCAAACGCCGGTACTGCTTGATTCGGCAATCATGTTTGCACCAGCCGGCCAGATGATTCCCAAGGCGCTGGAGAATCTGGTACCTGGGGGAACGCTGGCTTTGGCAGGTATTCATATGAGCGACGTGCCGCAAATGGCCTACCAGGATCATCTCTTTCATGAAAAAGTACTGACCAGTGTTGAGAGCAATACGCGGCGTGACGGTGAAGAGTTTTTGACGCTGGCTGATCGTCTGGATATTCATCCCAAAGTTGCCGAATATCCGCTGGCCAAAGCTGATGAGGCATTGCGGCGGGTTAAGCAGGGCGATATTGACGGTGCCTGCGTCTTAAGAATCGGGACACGCGAATAAATTAAAATTTTTTTAAATTCCACCAGGTGGGCAAAATGCCTTTAAAACGGGAGTATGTGTCAACCCATTGTCATTTTGTTGGTAAAAATAATTGTTAAACGATTGACATTTTGCGAAAAGCAGGTATGATAAATAACAGTAAAAGCGCTTACAGATGTTTTTAACATTTATTTTATTTGGTTAGCAATGCAATTATTTATCTGGGGAGAGCAATTATGGATCATAAACGAGTCGCCCAAACCGTTGTCAAAGCGGTGGGCAAAGATAACATCGTGGCTGCTGCGCACTGTGCCACGCGGCTTCGTTTGGTGGTCAAGGATGATTCCAAGATCAATCAAAAAATGTTGGATAGCGATGCCGACATCAAAGGGACGTTTGAAACGAACGGTCAATACCAGATCATCATTGGCCCTGGTGACGTCAACAATGTCTACGATGAAATGGTTAAGATTACCGGCTTAAAGGAAATGTCAACCCAAGAGCTGAAGCAAGTTGCCGCCAAGAACCAAAAGACGAATCCGGTGATGGCGTTCATCAAGCTTTTGTCTGACATCTTTGTACCGTTGATTCCAGCCTTGGTTGCCGGCGGTCTTTTGATGGCTTTGGACAACGTGCTGGCTTCACCTGGTCTGTTTGGGCCAAAGTCAGTCATTCAGATGTACCCTTCGCTCAAGGGAATCGAATCAATGGTCAACGTAATGTCGGCAGCGCCGTTTACGTTCCTGCCAATTCTGGTTGGGATCTCTGGTGCCAAGCGGTTTGGTGCCAACCCATTTTTGGGCGCGGTTGTCGGTATGATGATGACCTCACCGCTGCTGCAGGCGGGTCACTTCTGGAACGTCTTTGGTCTGCACGTTTCAATGCAGCCTTACACGGGCCAGGTTATTCCGGCATTGGCTGCAGTTTGGCTGTTGTCGATCTTTGAAAAATGGTTCCACAAGAAGCTGCCAAGCGCGGTTGACTTCACGTTTACGCCGCTGCTGTCGATTCTGTTGACTGGTTTTCTGACGTTTACCATTGTGGGTCCGGTTATGCGGGATCTTTCCGACTGGATCACAGCTGCAATTGTTTGGATCTACAACACGCTTGGCTGGGTCGGAACTGGTATCTTTGGTGCCTTCTACTCACCAATCGTTTTGACGGGTCTGCACCAAAGCTTCCCAGCCATCGAAACGCAATTGATCTCGGCCTTTAAGTCGGGAACTGGCTACGGCGACTTCATCTTTGTCGTTGCTTCCATGGCTAACGTTGCGCAAGGGGCTGCAACGACGGCGGTCTACTTCCTGACCAAGAACAAGAAGATGAAGGGTCTTTCCAGCTCAGCCGCTGTTTCAGCTCTGTTGGGGATTACTGAACCGGCAATCTTCGGAGTTAACCTGAAATTGAAGTTCCCATTCTTCTGTGCTTTGATTGGCTCATGTGTTGCCAGTGCATTGGCCGGTATGTTCCACGTTATTGCCGTATCGCTTGGCTCGGCTGGTTTCATTGGCTTCCTTTCGATCAATGCCAAGTCGATTCCGCTTTACGTCCTTTGTGAGCTGATCAGTTTTGCCATTGCATTCTGTGTCACGTTCTTCTATGGCAAGGCCCACCGCAACCTGATCGATCCAGTTACCGAAGCTGAGGCTGATGCTGAAGCCAAGGCAGTTGAGGTTCAGGCTGAGGCAACGGCTGCTGAGCCTGCTGGTGCCGTTAAGAGTGAAGAAGTGCTGAGCCCAATTGATGGCAAGGTAGAAGATCTGTCCAAGGTTAAAGATGAAGTCTTCTCCCAAAAGATGATGGGTGATGGCGCGGCTGTCGTACCAAGCGATGGCACCATCTACTCACCAGTTGATGGTAAGATTACCGTTGCTTATGCTACTAAGCATGCATATGGCATTACGTCTGATGATGGGGCCGAAATTTTGATCCACGTTGGTTTGGACACGGTTAATCTGAAAGGCGAACACTTCACCAGTGCAGTTGAGCAAGGCCAAACCGTTAAGCGCGGTGACAAGCTGGGGACGGTTGATCTCAAGGCTGTTGAAGCGGCTGGCTACGATACTACGGTAATGGTCGTTGTAACCAATACGGCCAGCTACGCCAAGGTTGAACACGTTGCAGAGGGCGAGATCAAGCACGGCGAAAAGCTGATTGAAGTTGCCAAATAACGACTAAACATCTTTGCATTAATGCTAAAACCGCTCGATGACTGGGAATCGGGCGGTTTTTGATTTGCTTGGCAGCTTTGGCAATTAGAATCAGCATCGCGGCGGCCCAGAATGTCTGGGGTGGCATAATCCTGGTCATGGCTAAGAATCTAAGCAAGGCGGATAATTCGGAGTCGCATAGTCAGTCAAGCATCTGATCTTCATCAAGAAGCGCTTGTCTGTCAGTTGTAAAAGTCGTCATCAAACGATAGTAGTGGTATTGTACAAAAATTCTTGCATAATTTTAGATGATCAAAGACGATTACCTACTATTGGTGAAAAAGCGATGCATAGTAGGTAAAAATTAATGTATATCAAGTTAAGGGAGCCTAACATTACCCTACTATTAACTAAAAATCCCCTAATCGTAGGTAATTCACAAAGTTGGTCTGACCCAATCAACCCTAGAATATACATTGTTACCTACGATTTGAAGAAAAACTGTCAAAAGTAGGTAAAGTTGGATTGGTCGAATATACAGCTGCCTACTATGGGTGAAAAAACAAGATAAAGTAGGTAAGCTCAGTATGATCAGCAGTTCAAAGATCCAATTCTTTCACGAAGTTGGTCGTCTGACAGTCACGATAAGCCAGTAAGCTGTCATTTTGATCCTAACGATAAAATATCGGCGGTTTTAATTATGTTTGGCTGATGTTGGTTGACTACTGCTGCGTCAATGGACTTGAATTTCTAGTTTGCAAAATGGTTTTGGGAATCCAGCTGCTGTTGAAATTATCGTTGAGGTTAATGGAGCTTGGCTGCCGGAGCTGTTTTTTCGTTTCCGATTTCTGCGGAGCGTACGGCATATCAATAGATGTCAAGCAGACCAGCTGTTGTCTCAAAATTTTTCATCGTGATAAAAACGTTGATCAATATCAGATCGTGTTAATCCAAAATAATGATAGAATTAGATATAAATTGATTTTCTATATTAGCAGGAGGAAAACATGACCTATCCACAATTGAACCTGGCAGATGCCAAGGGACCTAAAGCAACCATCAAGACCAATCATGGTGACGTAACCATTCAGCTGTTCCCAGATCAGGCACCCAAGACGGTTGAGAACTTCATTACGCTGGCCAAGCAGGGCTACTATGATGGGGTAACGTTCCATCGGGTGATTCCCGAATTCATGATTCAAGGCGGTGATCCAACCGGGACTGGAGCTGGCGGGCAAAGCAGCTTCGGCGCACCGTTTGAAGATGAATTCAGCCGGGAGCTTTTTAACTTCAATGGCGCGCTGTCAATGGCCAATGCTGGTCCTAATACCAACGGCAGCCAATTCTTTATCGTCAGTGCTACACAGGTACCTGGCAATATGATTGGTCAAATGAAGCAGCTGGGCTGGCCGGCCGAAGTCGTAGCCAATTACGAAAAGAATGGTGGCACGCCATGGCTTGATGGGCACCATACCGTCTTTGGCCAGGTAATCAGCGGCATGGACGTGGTTGATGAGATCAGCCGGGTTGCTCGTGATGCTGCTGACAAGCCCAAAGAAGACGTTGTAATGACGACGGTTGAAATTACAGAAGAATAATATGAGTGCAATACTGCTAATGGCTTGCTGGAGCTGATTAGCAGTATTTTTTATTGGTGCTGATTGTCTTTTAAATGTAAATGCCTAACTGATCAATCAAGCGCAAAATTTTTAGTTTTTTTTGAAATTAATTAAAGATTGTGCAAAAGTTTCAAAAAGATTAAAACAGCTTGGGAAAGGCATTTTAATGGGGGATTATAAGGAATTCTTATAAGCTCTATTTGTTTTGACTATATCTAATTATGCAGAGTAAAGTTGACATCGTAAAAAAGCAACAACGCTTACATCACTTTGTTTATATCGCATGTTGAATTCAATTGGAGGTTTTAATATGCCAGAATTTCGTACTGAAGAAGATACTCTAGGTCCAGTTCAAATCCCTGCTGATGCTTTGTGGGGCCCGCAAACTGAACGGAGCCGTCACAACTTCCCAACTGGCCAATACATGCCAATCGCCATCATTCGTGCACTGCTGAACATTAAAAAGGCAGCTGCTCAAGCCAACATGGAAACCAATGCTATTTCAGAAGAAAAGGGCAGCCTGATCGTTAAAGCCGTTGACGAACTGCTTGCCTTAAGCGATGAAGATCTGCGCAAGGACTTCCCATTGAAGGTCTACCAAACCGGTTCTGGTACGCAGACCAACATGAACACTAATGAAGTCGTTGCTCACAAGGCTATGCAGCTCAACCCTGACGTAGAGATCCTGCCTAACGATGACGTCAACAAGGGTCAAAGCTCAAACGACACGTTCCCAACGGCAATGAACGTCGTAGCCTTGGAAGCCTTGGATAAGCTGAAGCCAGCCGTACAGCACCTGATTGACGAACTGAAGATCAAGCAGGACAAGTACTGGGAAACGGTTAAGGTTGGCCGGACCCACCTGCAGGATGCCGTTCCATTGACTTTTGGCCAAGAAGTCTCTGGCTATGTGGCTGCGCTCGAACATGACCTGAAGTACATTGAACAGCTCGAACCAACGCTGGAAGAACTGGCAATTGGTGGTACGGCTGTTGGTACTGGCCTGAACGCCGCTGAAGGCATGCCTGAAAAGATCGCTGAAAAGCTCAGCCAGGCATATGGTCTGAAGCTGACTGCCAAGAGCAACAAGTTCTACGGCCTGTCGCACCACTCTGGTCTTAACGTGGTTCACGGGGCCTTGAAGACGCTGGCAGCTGACATGTTCAAGATTGCCCAAGACATCCGGTTCCTGGCTTCTGGTCCACGGGCTGGCTATGGCGAACTGCACATTCCTGCCAACGAACCAGGCTCTTCAATCATGCCCGGCAAGGTTAACCCAACTCAAGCTGAAGCCGTTACGATGGCTGCTCTGCGGGTCTTTGGCAATGATGTGGTCGTTTCAACTGCCTCCTCACAAGGCAACTTTGAAATGAACGTCTTCAAGCCGGTTATGATCGATGCATTCTTGGAATCTGCCGACCTGCTGACGGGTACGACGATGGGCTTTGCCGACAAGATGATTCATGGCTTAACGGTTAACGAAAAGCGGATGAAGGAACTGCTGGACAACTCGCTGATGACGGTGACGGCACTTTCTCCACACATTGGCTACCATGACAGTGCCAAGATTGCTCAAGCCGCTGACAAGGCCGGTAGCACGCTGAAGGAAGCTGCCTTGAAGTCTGGCAAGGTTACTGAAGAACAATATGACGAATGGATGGATCCGCTGAAGATGACCAACGCTGATCGTCATGACTACGAAGACTAATCAAAGGAGCTGCAAAATGGCACAATTTCAAACCACGCCAGTCAGTCAACTGGCAGACAGCTATGATGCGGTAATCGTTGGTTCTGGCGGTACCGGTCTGGCAGCTGCAATTCAAGCCCATGAACTGGGAATGAACGTAGCCGTACTGGAAAAAGAAGAACAGCTTGGCGGTAATACCAACCGAGCATCTTCTGGGATGAACGCCGCCGAGACCAACGTTCAGCTCAAGCATGGCATTATTGACAACATCAATGACTTCTACCGGGAAACCTACAAAGACGGTGGTAAGCTCAATGATAAGGATATGCTGGGATTCTTCGTCGTTCACTCGCCACTGGCAATCGACTGGCTGGCTGATCATGGCATCAAGCTGGAAGACGTTACGATTACTGGCGGGATGTCTAAAAAGCGGACGCACCGCCCAGCTTCCATGGCGCCAATTGGTGGATTCCTGGTTAAGAGCCTGCTGGATGTAGCGGCTCAAGAAAAGATTCCGGTCTTCAACAAGGTCAAGGTCGAAAAACTGGTCAAAAACGATCAAGGCGCAGTTGCCGGCGTAGTTGCCAGTGTTGATGGTCAAACCAAGCAGATCAATGCCAAGGCCGTCTTACTGGCAACTGGTGGCTTTGGTGCCTCCAAGGAATACATCAAGCGCTACCGTCCAGATCTGGCCGACTACAAGACGACTAATCAGCCAGGTGCAACCGGTGATGGCTTGAAGCTGGCTGAAGAGGTTGGCGCTCAGCTGACGCAGATGAATTTCGTTCAGGTTCACCCAACCGTTCAACAAGACAATCCACATGTCTACCTGATTGGTGAAGCCGTTCGTGGTGAAGGGGCAATCCTGGTTAACTTCCAAGGCAAGCGTTTCGTCAACGAGCTGAATACGCGCAAGATCGTCTCAGAAACGATTACCGCTCTGCCAGAACACAGTGCCTATCTGATCTTTGATCAAGGCGTGCGTGATCATGCCAAGGCCATTGAGTTCTACGACAAGGTTGGTCTGGTCGTTCATGGCGACACGATTGAGGATCTGGCTAAGAACCTGAAGATGGATCCAGCTGTCTTGAAGAACACGGTTGAAACTTGGAACCAGGCTGTCAAAGCTGGCGACGACAAGGAGTTTGGCCGGACGACGGGGATGGATCGCGATCTGTCCAAGCCAGGCTACTTTGCCATTCATATCGCACCTGCCATTCACTACACGATGGGTGGAATTCACATCAATACCAAGACGCAGGTACTTGATGGCAATGGTGACGTTATTCCTGGCTTGTATGCAGCTGGTGAGGTTTCTGGCGGCCTGCACGGCAACAACCGGGTCGGTGGCAACTCAATTGCTGAAACGATCATCTTTGGTCGTCAGGCTGGTCAACAAGTAACGGTTTATGCTCGCGAACATTAATTTTCTGCTTTGAGTAGCGTACGCGGGTCTGAATAAATTAATATGCGACAGGGTTGGTAGGACGCTGCTCTGTCGTATTCTTAGCCATTATTTTGTTGAAATTATCACAAGAAGCGTGTACAATACTAAAATTTGTTGGAAAATTTTGAAAATAGTGCTGTAAGTGCTTTTTCAGTCGAGTAGAGAGGAAAATCAGATATGTCAAAAGTTATGCTGGTTGGCGATGGTGCAGTTGGTTCTGCTTTTGCCAACGATTTACTGCAACACGTTAGTTTAGATGAATTGATCATTGTTGATCGTAAGACGCAAAAAGCGGCCGGCGATGCAATGGATCTGGAAGACCTGGCCATGTTCGATGGGACGACGGTGGTTCGTGCTGGCAAGTATGAAGATGCAGCCGATACCGACGTTGTAGTCATCACGGCAGGAATTCCGCGCAAGCCCGGCGAGAGTCGTTTAGATCTGGTCAACAAAAACGTTGGCATTTTAAAGACGATCATCGACCCAATCGTTAACAGCGGCTTTAAAGGAATCTTTGTCGTTGCTTCCAACCCAGTTGATATTTTGACGACGCTGACGCAGCGGATCTCTGGTTTTCCAAAGAACCGGGTTATCGGTACGGGGACCTCGCTTGATACGGCCAGACTGCGAGTTGCGCTTGCTAAACGCTGTCATGTACCTGTACGCGAAATCAGCGTTGACGTATTAGGCGAGCATGGTGATACGTCGTTTGCCAACTTTGATGAAGCGACGATTGCCGGCAAGCCTTTAAAAGAGTTTGCTGATGTCAGCGATGAAGAGCTTGCAGAGATGCAGTCTGGGGTCAAGAAAAAAGGTGGCGCGATTATTCGTTCCAAGGGTGCGACCTATTATGGCGTTGCCCGCTGTCTGTCTTTGATTTGCGAGGCCATCATCTTCAATCGTTCAATCGTTTTGCCATTATCGGCGCCTTTGAATGGTCAGTATGGCATCAATGATCTGTACTTAGGGACACCGGCTTCCGTTAACCGGACTGGAATTCGTTATGTTATTGAAACGCCGCTTTCAAAACGCGAGGTAGCGGCAATGCAGTATTCTGCCGCCAAGATGAAAGAAGTCTTGGATGGCGTTGAGCTTTAGATTAAGATTTTGAGACAACTTTTTTGGAGGAAATATCACAATGGGTTTAGCAAAAGTTAAGTATAAGGGCTTTATTGCCCCATTAATTATCGGGCTGCTGATCTGGTTCACGGCTCCGGTTCGACCAGCTGGCGTTTCAGTCGCTGCCTGGCATATGATGGCGATCTTTATTGCGACAATTGCCGCCTGCATTACGCAGCCGCTGCCAATTGCTGCCGTAACGCTGATCGGCTTTACTGTCATGGTACTGACCAAGCTGGTACCAATGGACGATGCATTGACGGCCTTCAGCAATTCTTCTTCCTGGCTGATTGCCATGGCCTTTATGTTGGCACGGGGGATCATTAAGACTGGTCTGGGTCACCGGATTGCCCTGTATCTGATCAAAGCCTTTGGTAAAAAGACGCTTGGCCTGGCCTATGCCGTTGGGGGAATCGATCTGATCACGGCGCCAGCTACGCCTTCCAACACGGCCCGTGCCGGTGGGATCGTTTACCCACTGGTTGAATCCTTGGCCAAGACGTTTGGTTCCGAACCAAATGACGATTCACGCAAAAAAATCGGGGCGTTCCTGACGTTCTCTGAATTTAACAGCAACATCATCACTTCGGCTATGTTTATGACGGCCCTGGCACCTAACCTGGTTATCGTTGCCCTGGCTAAGACGATGAAGATTCACATTACCTGGCTGGGTTGGTTTACGGCTAGTGTCGTACCATGTCTGCTGCTGTTTATTTTGGTCCCATTTGTCATCTACAAGATGTATCCGCCTGAGATCAAAGAAACGCCAAACGCTCGTGAATGGGCTGATAAGAGTCTGCGTGAAATGGGACCAATGAAGGTTTCTGAAAAGATCATGGCAGGCGTCTTCATCTTAACGATCGTTTTGTGGATGATGTCCAACACCTTGGGCATTGAAGCTTCATTTGTTGCCTTTCTGGCCATTTCGCTGCTGCTGATCTTTGGGGTGTTGACTACTAAGGATCTGCTGAGCGAAACGGGTGCTTGGAACGTATTGATCTGGCTTTCAATCCTGGTCTTCATGGCGGGCGAGCTTTCCGAAATGGGCTTGATCAAGTGGCTGTCGAAATCGATTGCCAGTGGCCTGCACGGTATGAACTGGGTTGCAGTGCTGGCAATTCTGATGGTTATCTACTTCTATGCCCACTATCTGTTTGCCAGTGCCACGGCACACGTTACGGCTTTGTACGCACCATTTGTTGGTGTGGCAATCTCAGCCGGTGCTCCAGCTATGCTTGCGGCAATGCTGTTGGCATTCTGTTCGGCAATCATGGCTTCGACTACTCACTATGCCAACGGTCCAGCTTCTATTTTGGCAAGTTCCGGCTATGTCAAGCAGGGTGAATGGTGGCGCATGAGCTTTGTCTTGGGTCTGCTGTATCTGGTAGTCTTCTTGACGGTAGCGCCACTTTGGATGAAAGTTATCGGCATGTGGTAGACATGCAAAAAAGCGATCCGGCTGAGGGTCGCTTTTTTTTACATTGAAAGGAAAGATTATGAAATTTATTACATCAGATCATGTACGTCTGGATTATGAGGATGAAGGAACTGGCTATCCGGTTATATTGGTCAGTGGATTGGGGATGTGCAAGGAAATCTGGCGGCCAACCAAGGAATTTTTGCTGCAAAACGGCTATCGGGTGGTTACTTTTGATGCACGCAATCAAGGCGCCTCTGAACATACTTTTAAGGGTGCGCGCATCTCGCGGCATGCAATCGATGTTTATGAATTGCTGCAGAGTCTGTCGATTGAGCATTGCTTGGCAGTGGGGCATTCAATGGGCGCTTCGACGATGTTTGGCTATGTCTCATTGTTTGGCCGTGGTCAGTTGGATGGCCTGATTGATATTGACCAAAGCCCTAAGATGATTAATGACGAGACGTGGCATTATGGCTTTAAGGACCTGACCTGGGATGAATTCCCGGCAGCACTGAAAATGCCGCTTGGCCGCGCTACTGCCGTCAAGATTGACGAGGCTACGGTTAATGCCGTTCGTCAGGCCAATACCCTGCATCCGTATGACCAAAGCGCCAATTTTAATTTTGCGATTGACCATGCCTTCCAGGACTGGCGCGATATCGTTGCTTTGATGCCGGTACCATTTTTGGCGGTTGCTGGTGAAAAGTCGCCATACTTTAATCCTGATTTTCTGCAGGCCATTCAGATCCTAAATGAAAAAGCGCAGACACAGGTCGTTGCCAATGCCGGTCATGCCGTAATGGCAGAACAGCCAGCTGCCTTCAACCAGATTTTAGATCGTTTTGCGATGAGCGTTCAGTCATAAAAAAACGTCGCCTACAGCAGACGACGCATAAAGATCAGTTGTTGTCCAATTCCAGCAGGACTCGGTTGGCTACGGCCTCATTGGTAATAATGTCGGTTAAGAGACTGCCGCGTAAGGCTCCCAGCATGGCGCGGGCCTTAAACTTGCTTTTAACGACGCCAATCCGGCAAGGTACCTCTAAAAGTGCGGCTACGGAGGCACCAAATAGTTTGTCGCTCTTTGGCGTTAGAATCTGACCATCAATGTTGTAGGGGCGACCGTAAAGCATACCGACGATTTCTTGACGATCAACGTTTTCGAAAATTTCGTTAAGACTTTGATGCCAGACCCGAATGCTGTTGACTGAGTCAATCGTGCCAATACCGGTAAAAAGCATGTCCATCTTACCGCACTGTTCAAAGACGTTAGCCATGGCTGGTTCATTTTTAAGCTGTTCTCTGACGGTGTCGTTGAGAATGTAAAGTGGAGCTGGAATGGTCAGGTAACTGGATCCATACTTGGCAGCAGCGCGCTGAACCAATGGTGTTGCACCGATTGCTGAGCTGTACTTGAGATTGTCGCCCATAAACTGGGTAAAGATCAGGTCATCACGGACGTCGGTTTGGAAACGATTGATGATGTTCATCAACGTTCCGCCCCAGCTGACGCCAACGATTTCGCTGCCTTTAATATGGCGCTGAATCTCCGCCGCGGCAAAGTCGATGATGTTTTCGATATCAGCGTTGGTCGTGGCGGCGTCTTTGATGATCATCGTGTTGGTATGCGGAAAGAGCTCCGCAAAACGAGTCTCTAATTCAGTGTTGCGATCGATTGGTGAATTGATGGTGATTCTAACGATGCCAGCCGCGCGTGCCTCATTTAAAGCCTTGGTAATCAGATAACGGCTTAATTGGTATTTTTCCGACAGCTGGGTGATGGTCAGCTGGCCAAGATAATAGTCGCGGGCAATATCAGCCAGTTGACCTTGTTGAGTGATGTCATTCATACAAATGAGCCTTCTTTCTAAAAATCGATATAAGTCCCTTTTAATAATATCAAACTTTTTTAATTTTGAAAAAATATTATAACTATTTGAAAAAGTTAAAAAGAGAGTGTAAAATTATCAACGAGAGATTTGAAATTTAGATGAGTTTGAGAATTTGATAACTTGAAGGGATGATTAGATGACTTCAGAAGAAGATGCTATTCTTCGTCTGCATCAAGCCCATACCGGGATGTTGGACATTAAATCTGATTTTGACATTGAGGATCGAGCAGACCTGCAAAAGGCTTATACGCCAGGGGTAGCGGTCTTATCAAGAATGATTGCCGAAAAGCCGGAACTCAAAGACAAGTTTACGGTCAGCGGCAAACTGGTTGCCTTGATTACTGATGGGACGGCCGTACTGGGACTGGGTAACGTCGGCCCGGCTGCCGGTCTGCCGGTTATTGAAGGGAAAGCCTTGCTGTACAAGGATCTGGCCAATATCAACGCCATTCCGCTGGCAGTTGATCAGGTCAGCCCAAAAGAAATCATCAAGACGATCAAAAACATCTCGCTATCGTTTGCTGGCATTCATCTTGAAGACATTGCCGCACCACGCTGTTTTGAAATTGAAAATGCCCTGAGCGAAGAGCTGGACATACCAGTCTATCATGACGATCAAGAAGGCAGTGCCATTGTGGTTTTAGCTGGTTTGATCAACGCTGCCAAGGTCGTTGGCAAAAAGCTGACGGATCTGCGCGTCGTAATCAATGGCGTTGGTGCCTCTGGACTGGCAACGGCGCGCCTGCTGTATGCGGCCGGCATCAAGCACTTAACGCTGGTTGACGTTCACGGCGTTATTACCAGTGAGGATTACCGTGCCAATGATTATCAGCGTGTGTTTGCCGCTAAGCTGGGAACGCCGCAAAATATGGAAAATCAAAATATTCATGATGCCATCAAGGGACAGGATGCCTTTATCGGACTTTCAACCGGTAATGTCATCAATCGTCATGACGTCAAGCAGATGAATGAGCAGCCAATCATCTTTGCTCTGGCAAATCCGCATCAGGAAATCGCACCCGAAAAAGCTAAGGAAGCCGGGGCAGCCGTAATTGCTACTGGATCCAGCCAATACCCTAATCAGGTTAATAACATTCTGGCTTTTCCCGGACTGTTCAAAGGCTTATTGGCTAGCGGCTTGAAAAAGGTTGACATGGATCTGCAAAAAGCGGTTGCTCAGGCACTGGCCAGCGTGGTTGCGGAACCGACTGCTGAAAATATCGTTCCCAGCGTCTTTGATGAGCGCGTCGTCCCAACCGTAGCAAAAGCGGTTGTTGATTATGCCAGTCAATCAAAATAAAAAGGAGTCGTCCTATGGAAAATCGCATTGTTGATCTGCATCTGAGTGATCGAGCTACCCGGCAGAAATGGCAGCAGTTTTTGGAATCGTTGGGAATTCATAACTTTTCGGATGCTGAGGTCGACAAGATCGATTTTACTCTGGGACTGCTTGATGAACAAGGCCAGTTGGTTGGTACGGGATCAGCTGCCGGCAATGTCTTGAAATACATTGGCGTCTGCAACAAAGAAGCCGTGCCGGGAGCCAGGTTCAATGCTATTGTCAGTGCCTTGACGAATCGACTCTTTCAAGAACATCGCTTTCATTTGTTTGTCTTTACCAAGGCCAGATATTCCGCAAGCTTTCAGCACCTCGGCTTTAAGGAACTGGCTCATTCGGATGTTGCCGCCTTTTTGGAAACCGGTGACCCGAACGTTGATGATTATTTAGCCGCTGTTCCGCGTGTGGACGGACAAGCGACTAAAAAAGTAGCGGGCATCGTTATGAATGCCAACCCCTTTACCAATGGTCATCGCTACTTGGTCGAGCAGGCAGCTAAAGAAAACGATCTGGTCTATGTCTTTGTAGTCAATACGGATCTGTCGCTGTTTAAGACCAGTGAACGATTCGAACTGGTAAAAGCGGGGACGGCTGATCTAAAAAACGTTATTGTCGTTGACGGTGGCGATTATATGGTCAGCTATGCCACTTTCCCAGCCTACTTTTTGGAATCAGCCGACCAGACGATTCGCTACCAGACAACCTTAGATGCCCGCGTCTTTCGCGATACGATCGCACCGGCACTCAATATAAAGACGCGTTATGTTGGCAGCGAGCCGTTATCACGGACGACTGGAATCTATAATCAAGTTTTGCAGCAGGAACTGCCGCCTAAAGTTGCGTTAAAGATTATTGATCGCAAGACGGCAACTAATGGAAATTATATTACCGCGACCGAGGTACGCAAATGCATCAAGGATGACAATCTCGATGCCATCGTGGGGCTCGTCCCAGCAACGACGCAGAAGTTCGTTGAAGACCATGTTGCGATACTTCAAGAGCGGATCAAGGAAGGAATGAACATCAATGGAAATTAAGGAAACCGCAGTAGCTGGTACCTTGGAATCATCTGATATTCAAATCATGCTGTCCAAGGGTACGGATGGCATTGCGATTGATTTGGAATCAGACGTTGCCAAGCAGTTTGGCACCCAGATCAAGAAGGTCATCACTGAAACGCTGACGGCAATGGGAATTCAAAACGCTAAGGTTAAGGCCGTTGACAAGGGCGCCTTGGATTGTGTAATCAAGGCCCGCACGATTGCCGCTGCGCAACGTGCTGCCAAGACGACTGATGAACCTGCATGGGAGGTATTGTAAGCATGGCTGAAATTAAAGAACGCTTGCGCCGGACGATGATGTTCGTACCTGGCAACAACCCAGCAATGGTTAAGGATGCTGGTATCTATGGTGCCGACTCCATCATGTTCGACTTGGAAGATGCCGTTTCAATGGCTGAAAAAGATGCTGCTCGTGACCTGGTTTACGAAGCTTTGCAAACGCAAGACTATGGCGACGCGGAACTGGTTGTCCGGGTCAATGGTCAAGACACGCCATACTATGCTAATGACGTTCGGGCCATGGTTAAGGCTGGGATCGACGTTGTCCGGCTGCCAAAAGCCGAAGATGCCGAAATGGTCAAGAAGCTGGATGCTGACATCACGGCTGCCGAAAAAGAATTTGGCCGTGAAGAAGGCTCAACGATGCTGATGGCTGCCATTGAAAGCGCCAAGGGGGTTATCAACGCCTACCAAATCGCTTCGGCATCTGATCGGATGATGGGAATTGCGCTGTCTGCCGAAGACTACACGACTGACATGAAGACGCACCGCTACCCAGATGGTGCCGAACTTGAATTTGCCCGCAACATGGTTCTGCATGCTGCTCGGGCGGCTGGTGTAGCTGCCTTTGACACGGTCTTCACCAACATGAACGATACGGAAGGCTTCTACCGCGAAACTGAATACATTCACCAGCTTGGCTTTGACGGCAAGTCGCTGGTTAACCCACGTCAAATTCCAATGGTTAACAAGGTTTACGAACCAACCAAGAAGGAAATCGAAAACGCCAAGAACGTTGAAAATGCCATCAAGGAAGCCAAACTCAAGGGTTCTGGCGTTATTTCCATGAACGGTCAAATGGTCGACCGTCCAGTTGTGCTGCGTGCTGAACGGGTGATGCGCCTGGCAAAGGCATCCAACCTGATTGACGAGGAGGGAAACTACATTGAAAAATAATGTAAATCGCGAACTGCCAGAAGATCTGATGAAGCAGCTCGACTACAAGCCATTTGAAACTACCGAAATCGGCCATCCCGAGGTTCAACGGGTTGCGCCTAAGGTTACCGTAACGACTGGTGACGACAAGGTTGTTGAATCACTGGAAGACGTTGTTAAAAAGACCGTTAAAGACGGCATGACGATTTCTTTCCACCACCACTTCCGTAACGGTGACTTTGTCTTCAATCAAGTAATGGACATCATCTTGAAGCTGGGGATCAAGGACCTGACGCTGGCACCATCCTCGTTGACTGGTGTCATGAACGACAAGGTGATTGAAGCCATCAAGGCCGGTACGATTACCAACATTACCAGTTCAGGAATGCGTGGCTCTTTGGGCGACTTTGTATCTCATGGTGGCTTAAAGAACCCAGTTATCTTCCGTTCACATGGTAACCGGGCGCGTTCAATCGAAAACGGCAACATCAAGATCGACGTTGCTTTCCTGGGGGTACCAAACTCAGATGCGCTGGGTAACGCTAATGGGATGAATGGTGATGCCGTCTTTGGCTCATTGGGCTATGCTTTGATGGATGCTCAATATGCTGACAAGGTCGTCTTGCTGACTGACAACATTGTCGACTACCCTAACACGCCAGCTTCAATCAAGCAGACGCAGGTTGACTACGTTGTTAAGGTTGACAAGGTGGGTGACCCTGACAAGATCGGTTCTGGAGCTACTCGTTTCACTAAGGACCCTAAGGAATTGAAGATCGCCTCAATGGTAAACGACGTGATCGTCAACTCACCATACTTCAAGGATGGCTTCTCCTTCCAAACTGGTTCTGGTGGTGCAGCCCTGGCCGTTACGCGATTCCTGCGTCAATCCATGATCGATGCCGGCATCACGGCTTCATTTGCTCTGGGTGGGATTACCTCGCCAACGGTTAAGCTGCTCGAAGAAGGCCTGGTCAAGAAGGTAATGGACGTTCAAGACTTTGACAAGGGTGCGGCTGCTTCCATGAAGAACAACCAAAACCAACAAGAAATTGATGCTTCCTGGTATGCTGATCCTGACAACAAGGGGGCCATGGTTGACCAGCTTGACGTTGCCATTTTATCTGCTCTGGAAATCGACACCAACTTCAACGTTAACGTTATGACGGGTTCTGATGGCGTGATTCGTGGGGCGATTGGTGGTCACCAGGATGCTGCTACCTCTAAGCTGACGATTATTTCGGCTCCATTGGTTCGTGGTCGGATTGCTACGGTTGTTCCAGATGTAACGACGGTAGTTACGCCAGGCGAATCTGTTGACGTACTGGTTACTGAATACGGGATTGCCATCAACCCTCGTCGCAAGGACCTGCAGGATGCCCTGAGCAATGTTCCTGGTCTGCCAGTCTACGATATTCATGATCTGCAAAAGCTGGCTGAATCCAAGGTTGGCAAGCCAGAACCACTGCAGTTTACTGATCGGACGGTGGCACTGGTTGAATACCGTGATGGAACGATTATTGACACGATCAAGCAGGTTAAGGACTAGTTAGTCTAAACTGATTAAAATTTTAAAAACCGCGGCTGGCATTTAAAATCAGTCGCGGTTTTTTACCAAAATTGAGGATATGATTTATGGAACAGACAAGCGCTAAGCTGGTTAATGATGCAATTAGAGCAATGATTTATGAAGTCTCTGTCAACCCCAAGCCTGGGCTGGTGGATCCGGTGTCTTCTGGCCCACACCCTGATATGGATGTATTCTTATTTATTGACAGTGCCCTTAGTTTGCATCATTATTTTGAACAAAGCGTTGATTTGGGAATGAATTTTACAGCGACTGATCTGACGCTTATGTTTAAAAAACTGCGAACTTTTGGGATTGAAGCCGAAAAGACGATGTTTAAGGCAACCAATGGCATTAATACGCATAAGGGCGCGGTTTTTTCGCTCGGTGTCCTGACGTGTGCCGAAGCTTACCGTATCAAGCATCCCCAGTTGGATCTGACCACGATCGTTAAACGGATGCTTAAAGGATTGACAGCCAGTGATTACGATATTGAAAAGCTGCATGCCAAGCCCGTTGAACAGCTGACGGCCGGTGAAAAAGAATTTCTGCGCTATGGCATCAAAGGTATTCGTGGTGAGGCTGAGGCTGGCTATCCAACCGTCATGCAGATTGGCGTGCCAGCACTGAAAAAAAGCCAGGGAACAACGATGCAGCGCTTGTTGGATACGTTTATGCATATCGTCGCGCAGACTGAGGACACCAATCTGATCAAACGGGCTGGTCGTCATGACGTTGTTGAAGAGGCTCATCAACAGGCAAAAAGATATTTAGAGCTGGGCGGCACGCAGACGCAGGCCGGCCGCGACTATCTGGCACGGCTCAATCAAGAATATCTGCTCAACAACTACAGTCTGGGCGGTTCGGCCGATCTGCTGATATTAACGATTTTTATTGGTCTGCGTCAAGGAATCTTACGGCCAGAAGCCATGCAATCTGAAGGGATGATTTGATGAATACGCGGGATCTGCAGTATTTTCAAGCATTGGTCAAGTATAAAAACTACACGCGCGTCGCCAAGGAATTCGGCGTCTCGCAGCCAACCGTTACTCAGGCGATCAAACGATTAGAAAAAGAATTTGATGCCCAATTAGTCTATACGGATCGTGCTCACCGGCAAAACATGATTACGCGCAGCGGTCAGCTTTTGGCGGCCAGTGCTAAGGCTATCAATGAACAGATCTCGCTGGCCCATCATTCGATTGATCTGGTTCAAGAACGGCAGATTCGCTTTGGCCTGCCGCCGATTATCGGTAAGCTTTTGGTAGCCAAGATTGCCAAGAAAGTACCAGGATCCATCATGCGGCGCGTTCGGATCTGTGAAGCCGGCTCCCAGGAACTGCTGTCCAAGCTGCTTAAAGGCGAAATTGACGTTGCCATGCTGGGGTCAGTGGCACCGCTGGATGAAGAAAAGGTCTATGTACAGCTCCTAACCAAACGTCCATACAGTATTATGGTCAGTGCCAAAAGTCCCCTGGCACAGCGAAAAAAGATCAGTTTTAAGGAACTGGCCAATCAGCATTTCATTACCTATGACAAGCAGTACGTTCATGTGGCCGCAATGCGTTCCTACTTTGCCTATGCGCATATCAAGCCAACCGTAGCCGTCTACAAGGTACCTGATATTTCATGGGTTAAGGAATTGGTTAGAGAAAACGTGGGGATTGCCTTAATGGTCCGGGATGCCGCTAAAAATGAGACGGGCATCGTGCCCTTGGAGATTGACGATCCATTGCCAGAATGGTTCTATATCTCACTGGCAATTCGCAATGGCTACGTCCTTAGTGATGAAGAGCAGCACTTTGTAAAACTGCTGGGCCAAGTTGCTAAAGAAGACGAATAGTAAGGCTGAATGAGGCTTGGTATCTGAAATCGGATACTAGGCCTTTTTGCATGACTTGTGATCATTAAAATATTTTTTTCGTTCAAGCAGCTTTAATCGTTTTATAATGATAAGAAGTTTGACAATTTTTGATATCCCGACTAAGGAGCGATTTAAACAATGAGAAAACTGCCGATCGAACAAGGCCAGCCCAAAAGCGATAATGAGGATCTCAGCAACTATCGTCATCATATGGCGATTCACTGGCATGACTTCTACAGCAGCGACAATGTAACCCCCGCCCAAAAAGCCAATCTGGTTGAACGCTCGACGATTGTTGGGCGCATTGGCATCATGATGCTGGCTTGTGGCACGGGAGCCTGGCGAGTACGCGACTCGATGAACGTGGTCTCTCAAAAGCTCAATATGACCTGTTCGGCTGATATTGGTCTGGTTTCAATCGAATATACCTGTATGGACGCCAATAACAGCTATACCCAGGCTTTATCGCTGCCTAATACTGGAATCAATACGACTAAGCTGAATGCGCTGGAAAGCTTTGTCAAGGAGTTTGACCAACGGGGCGATCACTGGACCGTTGGCGAGATTCACAAACGCTTGGACGTCATACACCGGATGAAAGGCAACTATTCGCCGCTGCAGGTTGGTCTGGCGGCGGCTTTAGCCTGCAGTGCCTTTGTCTTTTTGCTGGGCGGTGGACCAATTGAAATGATCTGTTCATTTTTTGGCGCTGGCATCGGCAATTACGTTCGGCGCAAGATGATTGACCGTAAGCTGACGCTGTTTGCCTGTCTCGCGACTTCGGTAGCCGTGGCCTGTGTAATCTATGTGATGGCCCTAAAGCTTTTAAACATGGGAATTTCGCTTAATCCGCGTCATGAAGCCGGCTATATTGGGGCCATGCTGTTTGTGATTCCTGGTTTTCCATTCATTACCAGCGGCTTGGATCTTTCTAAGCTTGACATGCGTTCTGGTTTGGAAAGACTGGCCTATGCCGTGATGATCATTATCGTGGCTACCTTAGTCGGTTGGCTGGTTGCCATGCTGGTGCATCTCAAGCCAGAAAACTTTGAACCCTTGGCACTTTCGCCACTGATGCTCTTTTTACTGCGGCTGCCGGCCAGCTTTTGCGGAGTTTTCGGCTTTTCGATCATGTTTAATTCCACGCCAAAAATGGCAGCCACAGCAGGTATAATTGGCGCAATTGCCAATACGCTGCGGCTCGAACTGGTTGACTATAACGTAATGCCGGCAGGTGCGGCCGCGTTCTTAGGGGCGTTGACGGCGGGAATCCTGGCCTCGTTTGTTCGTGATCGGCTTGGCTATCCGCGAATCTCTTTAACGGTACCGGCAATCGTGATCATGGTGCCTGGACTTTACCTTTATCGGGCCATGTATAATATGGGGCTCACGTCGATCAGCGTTGGTGCCTTATGGATTACCAAAGCACTTTTGATTATCGTTTTCTTGCCGCTAGGGCTGATCGCGGCACGGATTTTGGGTGATCCGAAGTGGCGTCATACCAGTTAGTAATACCAAAGATTTCTGTTATTATAATTGATAACCGAAATCTTTTTTATTTATGAAGGTGAAAGCATGCTTATTGAGTATCCGCCATCACTGCTGCAGCAGGCTGAGGATTCATTAAAAGGTCATCATCTAACCGGATTTGTAGCCGGGCAGGGTCCCAAACATCCTAAGATTATGCTGATTGGCGAAGCGCCTGGAAGAGAGGAAGCTAAAACCGGCGTACCGTTCGTTGGTGCTTCTGGTAAAGAATTGATGAAGCTGATTGAAGAATATCTTCACATGACCAGAGAAGACGTCTATATTACCAGCGTGGTCAGAAGACGGCCTTATTCAATCAAAAGGGTCAAAGATAAGAAAACCGGTGCAATCGTTGAAAAAACGCCCAATCGAACCCCAACCAAGGCTGAGGTCTATGCCTATGCGCGTCTGTTTGACTGGGAGCTGGACCAGGTGAGACCAAAGATTTTAATGCCGCTGGGAAACACCAGCCTGCAGCGCTTATTAGGGCCAAGTGCGAAAATTGGCAGTCTGCATGGTCAGATCCTGCATTGTCCGATTCAAAGAGCAGCCAGTGATCATCAAGGCTATGTCATGAGCGATCAGAGCTATACGGTGATTCCAATGTATCATCCAGCAGCCTTTTTATATGCACGCAAGCTGGAGCCGATCGTTCGTCATGATTGGGAAGCAATTGCACAAAAGCTAGATCAGTTGGAAACCGATAAAATTTAAAAAAATCAAATAAAAGTTAGCGGCTGATTCGTGATAGGATTAAAGGCAAAGACAATAAGAAAGTGAATTTCAGTCTATGGATAGAAAAAATTTTGATCATCATATTTTAGCTGCAATGGCCGATAACCTGGGCAACAGCCTGCGCGAAATGGCACGTTGCGGACATTCGCGATCCAAAAGGGCTACCTTAACCGAGATGAGTATTCAGCTGTCAGGCTTCAAGCAGACTTTGGCTGATCCTCAAAAACGGCAGGAGCTGGTGACAAGCTGCCAGCGAGCCAATCGAGAGCCTTTAAAGATCCCAGCCGACGTTCAGTTCAGCGTTCCCGTGAAACTGGTGACAGCGCCTTACCCACTGATTTGGCTCAATCAGAATGCTCAAGCACGTAATCTGATCGTTTATCTTGCCGGGGGCGCGTTTATTCAGCGGCCGTTAAAGGGACACTGGCAGTTTTTGAATCGTTTGGCAAAAGCAGCTGATGCTGAGATCGTGGTACCTGATTACCCATTGGCGCCTGATCATGACTTTAAGGATGCCTATCAAGAGCTGCTTGGTCTTTATAAATGGCTGTATGATCAGCGGCCAGTCAGCAGCATTATCCTAATGGGCGACTCATCGGGAGCAGGGCTGGCAGCTGGTTTCTGTGAAAATCTGGCACAGCAGGGGTTGCCGCAACCAGGTCGGCTGGTGCTGATTTCACCATGGCTGGATCTGCAGCTGGGAAACCCATTGATCAAAAAGTACGCAGCCAAGGATCACTTGCTTGATCAAGAAGGTTTACGGGCGTTAGGAAAGCTGTGGGCTGGGCAGACCGATCCCCGCGATGCACGTCTCAGTCCTCTGTATGGCCCCGTGGATCAGCTGCGCAACGTTACGATCTACATTGGCACGCATGAGATCATGTATCCAGACGCCATTCACTTTACGCGGCGGCTAAAGGCAGCTGGCGTCAACACTAATACCGTGATTGGGCGTGGGATGTTTCATTCCTATCCATTGTATCCAATTCCAGAATCAGAGCACGTGATTATGGAGATGGCTCATGATTTTGATCAACAATAGGCTTATTTGGACTATCATAACTATGAGGTGATAAAAATGACAAAGACGGCAGCAGTAGTTTTTGCAGATGGCTGTGAAGAGATTGAAGGCTTAACGGTAGTCGACGTTTTGCGCCGTATGGGGGTAAAATGCGATATCGTAGGCGTCTTAGGATCGGAAATTCACGGAGCTCATCAGATTGATTTCAAAGCTGACAAGCTAATCAGTGATCAACTGTTGGATTATGATATCGTGGCCTTTCCTGGCGGGTATGGCAATGCGCAGACCTTACGCGATAATGACCAGTTGATGGCAATCATGCAGAAGCGTCAGTCGCTTGGCAAATGGTGTGCGGCAATGTGCGCAGCGCCGATTGCACTGGCACGCTATGGATTGCTGGATGGTCATGACTATACCTGCTATCCGGGAATTGAAAAAGAAACGCAGCAGTTGGCACCAAACAGTCATTTTAAAGAAGAACTTACGGTTACTGATCAAGCAGGCCACCTGGTTACCAGTCGTGGTCCGGCAACGGCATGGGCCTATGCATTTGCAATTGCTGAGGCACTGGGACTAGATACCAAGACAATTAAGCAGGATACGCTGTACGACTATCTTAAAGAAAACATCTAAAAAAAGATCCGGAGAATTATTCTCCGGATCTTTTTTGCTTGATTACCAGCCCATTTCAGCAGCCTTAGCCGGCAGCGTAAGCTTGCCAGCTGCCAGCTCGCTAAAGGCTTGATCAATCATCGTAAAGGCCTGATCAAGCTGGGCCTCGGTAATTACCAAAGGCGGTTGGAAACGCAGAATATTACCGCGCAGACTGATGATGATCGCACCCAGTTCAAAGATTCGATACATCAATTTAACCGTGGCATTAGTGTCGCCTTGACCAGTTGCCGGATCAATGATATCGATCCCACCGTCAAGACCATACATCCGCACATCGCCAATGAAGTCGAATTTTTCTTTTTCGGCCTCAAAGAATGCCTTGGCTTTTTGCCCCAGCTTAGCTGAGCGTTCCAACAGATGCTCTTCTTCAAAAACATCCAGCGTTGCGTTGGCAGCTGCCGTGGTAACTGGATTGCCGGCCGTCGTAAATAGATGTGCTGGCGCCCCAAGTGATTCCATGATTTCTTTGCGCCCAACCACGGCACTTAAAGGCAGGCCGGATGCCAGCGACTTGCCGACTGACATCAGATCAGGCTCAATTCCGTCAAAGTTTTGAATCGACCACCATTTGCCGGTACGGCCCATGCCTTGGTTGATTTCATCAACTGCGAACAAGATGCCATGAGCCTTGGCAAAGTCATAGACCTTCTTCATAAAGGCAGGCGGCGTCTTGCAGATCCCACCGTCGCCTTGAATGGCTTCCATCAAGATAACCGCTGTTTCTTCAGCCGGCAGGTAGGTTTCAAATGGCCGCATGAACTCACGGAAGAAACGGTCAACGAAATGTTCTTCGCTTTCGTCGGGCTCGCGTTCCCAAGGAGAAGGGAAGGGGACCTTAACAACGCCCGGCAGCAGCGGCGCCATTTTACGGCTCATGTTCATGCTGATGCTGGAAAGCGACATTGAACCATAGGTAGACCCATGATAGGCACCAGTAAAGGCCACCAGATACTGACGACCAGTATAGGCACGTGCAAACTTGATGATGGCATCGTTGGCATCGGAGCCGGACAGTCCCCATGAAACCTCAACCGGACCGCTCATTGGTGCTAATTTAGCCAAACGCGGTGCCAACTGAGCTTCTTGAGTGTTGGCAAAGTAGGCTGGCGTATACTGGATCAGCTTGGCCGCTTGATCCTGAATTGCCTTAACGACTTTAGGGTGGGCATGACCGGTATTGGTTGAACTGGCACTGGCCAAAAGATCAATATAGTCATTGCCGTCAGCATCGGTGATTACCGCGCCCTTGCCATGATCGATAACGATATCGTAATAGTTGATCCGGCCAGAAGAAGCAAACGCTTTGGCTTCTTCTTCCAGCAGATGCTTGTTGTTACTGTCCGTCATTTGACAGCCGCCCCCTTTTAAAGCTTACAACTAGTCCTTTTTCGTCTTATTCAAGTAAGAGTGACGCATTCCGTAAGTGAAGTAGATTACCAGACCAAGCAGGAACCATACACCGGCATAGATCTTGGCATCAATGTCAAGTCCCCAGAACACGAACAGAGAAGCCAAGAAGGCCAAGCATGGCATTACAGGGTAGAATGGCATCTTAAAGGCTGGCGTTGGAATATCTTTACCTTCACGAGGGCGCAATGCATAGATCCCTAATGAAACAAACATAAAGGCGATCAGCGTCCCCGCAGAGATCAACTGTGATAAGAATGCGAATGGGAACATGGCACCAATCAGGATGGCAATGATTGCCAAGGTCCAAAGAGCATGGTTGGGACGGTTCTTTTCGTCCAGCGTCCCCAAGAACTTAGGCAGCATGCCGTCACGACCGAATGAGTAGATCAAACGAGAACCGGCCATGGTCATCCCAATCAAAGCAGTGAACATCCCGACAACGGCAACGATTTGGACAACCGAAGCAACGACTGGGTGACCAATTGAACGCAGAGCCAGACCAACTGGTTCAGCAGAGTTGGCGTACTTTTGGTAAGGCAAAACCCCAACCAGAACCAAGGCTACGGCAACGAACAGAACCACGGCAATTGCCAGTGAGCCCAAGATCCCGCGTGGCATCGTCTTGCCAGGGTTGATGGCTTCGGCAGAGTTGGCGGCAATGGAGTCAAATCCGATGTAGGAAAGGAAGATCATCGAAACCCCAGCATAGATACCTTGCCAGCCACCAAAAGCACCATTAGAAGTCATCCGGTACTTAGGAATAAATGGAACGAAATTACTGTGCTTAACTGCAGTTGCACCAACGACGATGAACAGCAGAATTGCCAGCACCTTCAGCGTAACCAGTACGTTTTCAACACGGGCAGCATCCTTAACCCCTTGAGAAACCAGGATGGCAACTAATGCGATCACAATCAAAGAGATCAAGTCAACGACCCCGCCACTGGTACCAAAAGCATTGGAAAGTGAAGCCGGCAGCTTGATACCGATGTTGGCAAGCAGTGGCCGCAGGTTGGCAGAAAGACCAGAGCCGACAAAGGCCAAGGCAATAAAGTATTCAGCCAGCAGTGCCCAACCGGCAATCCAGCCGAAGAATTCGCCGAATACGACGGTGATCCATGAATAGGCCGAACCAGCAAATGGCATGGCAGCCGACATTTCAGCATAAGCGAAGGCAACCAGACCAGCAACGACGGCCGCGATCACAAACGAGATGGCAACGGCTGGACCGGTATGCATGGCAGCAACCTCACCAGGTAAAGTAAAGATCGAAGTGGACACAATCGTCCCAACCCCTAAGGCCAAAAAGTCCCGTACGCGTAATGAGCGAATAAGGTGACTGTCCTTATCTTGGTAGACACTGGGGTCTTCTTTTCGAGTGATAGTTTTCCAAAATCCCATAAATCTTCCTCCTGAACTAAGTGAGACAATCCTAATTCTGCAAAAAGTTCCAATATGATTGCAACGCATCCAGACTTGGCGGGAAAACCAAGCGATAAATAATTATATTTAAATTAGAATTCTCTAATGTTTTAAATTATAACTATAATTTAAACAGCTTGCAAGAACTTTTTGTGCATTCTAACAATCTGCCTAAAACGTGTAAGCGTAAACTTATCAAGTGTGACGCGCTGAATTAAGTTTAGCAATGTTTGATTAAAAATTAATTTTTTTAATTCTTATCAAAGAACTGCCCCCAAATACTGATTAAAAATTGGTCAACTAACAAAAAAGCCGCCTCATCTTAAGAGACGACCTTTTAATTAATGTTTGAGAATATCTTCAATTAGCTGCGGTTTCAGCCGCCGACTGTGATCGGGGTTGGAACGCTGATTGACGACACTGACCAGGGCCAGCATTGAACCGACCAGCGAGCTCTTTTTACGGTAGACGGTGTAGCGTGACAGCCAGATATCGGCATATTTTTCCTTATAGTTGCGCAGTCCTTGGAAGCCATAGAGCCGATAGCCGTACTCGTAAATAAAGTGCGCGGCCTTTTCTTCAATGAAACTAAACTGTGATTCGCCCACGTTGCTCAATGGGGCCATTCCTAGATCAAAATATTCATAGCCGGCTTTTTGACCATACAGGAATAGATTGACGAAAATCATATCCATTATGCCTGATGGTGCCAGATCGCGATCGTGACGCATCAAATCGATCGTCAGAATCTGTTTGCCTCCAGTAGGCATCAGCGTTGCAAAGGCCACGATCTGCTGGTCTTGATTTTTAACGATGGCAATTGGGGCCTGCTGCAGGTAATATTCATCAAAAAAGCCCAATGAAAAGCCCTTTTCAACCTGCTTACCCAGCCAGCTGTCGGAAACGTGCTTCAGTTCTTTTAACAGATCTTGATTAAATGGCGGTTCTACCACATCAAACGTGTAGCCTTCACGCTCAAACTTGTGCATCAAGGCGCGCTGTGAACGCTGACGCTTACCGGCAAGCGTGAAGTCAGCCAGTTTAACCAGACCGTCCTCACCGGTTTTAAGAAAGTCAAAGCCAAATTCATGCAGCAGCATGGTTGTCGACTGTCCGACCTCATAAAATACCAGCTGATAGCCATAGCGGTCGGCTTCAACGATGAACTGTCTCAGGGCATCGTGCAGCACGCTTTGGTCGCCGACTGGTTCGCCCATGATGATCAGCTTGTCATATTTGCGTCGATACATGAAAAAGAGCCGGTCTTCGTTTTCAACTTGATAATAGTAGAGATTCTTATCGTGCAAAAAAGCCAGGTGACTGGTCTCATTGCCGCCAAAGCGCTCAATCAGCTGTCGGCAGCGTTGGGCATCGAATGAATGATAGCCGTTAAACGGATCGTAGCCGCTGGTGAAGTAGCGCAGAATGGCCAGCATGACCAAAATTCCTAAGATCAAGCCGATGAAACCGGAGAACCAGAGACTTTCACCGGGGAAGAACATGAACTGAGGAATCTTATGATGGTGATAGTAGTTTGGTTCATTTACAATCCCAATAATAATGTAAAGTATAAAAATACCGACAAAGACGATCCCATCACTAAATGCCTTTCCTAGCGAATAAGCCATTTTTTCTCGATACAGGGCATGCCGCATGGTCAAAACGAGCAACAGCAAGATCAGCAGGTAGATGGTCAGTCCCCAGGTTCCCAGATTCCATAGCGTGTTGACCATACCGATCAGCAGCAGAATCAAAGACGGCCAATATGCTTTTTTGAGCTTGGCCTGCACGCCGCGCGCACATGCCAGCATCGCAATGGCAAATAAAACGGTGCTTAACTGATGCAAAAAGAAGAAAGTGAAAGGATAGAAACGCTGCAGAAAGCGGCTGTTTTCAGTCAGATCAGGCAAGGAGGCATCGATCAGCATGAGGATACCGGAAAAGTACATAAAGACCGTGATCAAGACATGCGCGCTTTGATGCCAGATTAAGTTGGGCAGCCCCTTGAAAAAGCGATTAATCTTCTGGCAGAAATGGTATACAAACAATAACGCCCCAAAAGTCAACGGAACCAAATAGTAAAAGACGCGGAAGAAAACCAGCCAGACCAGAGCCGTTGAGCGATCAACGCCCAGCATACTCAACTCCATCAGCATGATGATGTCAAAGGAGCCGATTGCCCCAGGCAGCATGGAGATAACGCCTAAGAGCTGGGCGACGACATACATCGGCAGGACCAACAACAAATTGATCTTAACGTCCAACAGCCAGCCAATCATCAAGAAAAAGAGTGCCACCAGCAGCCACTCGCCAGTTGAGCTGGCCACGATGAACAACTCAAGCTTGGGCGTTAGATCCTTAAAAAAGCTGGAATTTTGTAGACGCGTGAAAATAAAGACGATAGGGAAATAAAGGCCGCCGCCGACCAGCCAGACGATGTAGCGATCAAAATGATGACCGTTCGGCACTAAAAGCAGTACTGCCAGCGCCAGCCAACAAAGAATCGAAAGGCCAGACAGTAAAAAGATGGCAATTTTTGAGATGGCAAACAGGACCTGTTTTTTACTGGAATGCTTGCCATAAAAATAGGCTCTTAAGGTTGCGCCCAGCAGTCCGCCAAAACCGGCGACGTTGGTCAGGGTATTGGTGATCCAGCCGCTTCTGATAATGTAGTGCTTAGAAAAACGGCCAGACAAAAAATGAGTAATGGCAAAGTCATAGCCAAGCATAGGCACGATGGAGATGCAGCCGCCTATCAGCATCATCAAAACGTGAATGGGCGACTGACTGGCAAGGCCAATACCGACACGGTGCCAGTCAACATCTTTTAAAAAGCTGCCCAGCGCCGTGATTACAAAAATAATCACTGAAGCAATGAACAGCAGCTTCAGCAGTTTGGCATAATGCTGCCACCAATTTTTAATGCGTGTAGCTAGGGATGAGTTCATGTTTCAGAAGCCTCACTTTTTTATTATGTCAGCCTGACAAACAAAATGGTCTGCCAATTTGCAATTCAATATCAATAATAGTAGATTGCATCTGACGTGGCAAAAAATTTTTCAATTTAAAACGGCTTAATTTTGGTCGCTGCTATTGACGCTGAGCAAATCTTTTCGTATACTATCAATTGTTGTGAAATTGGTCCGTTGGTCTAGTTTTGGTTAGGACGCATCCCTGTCACGGATGAGATCACGAGTTCGAGCCTCGTACGGACCGCTATAGTTTTTGAAAGTTGGGATTTCGGTCTCAACTTTTTTTGTATGCTCGTTTGGAGGAAAAAATGGAAAATACTTGGATCTATCGTGGTCAAGAACCGATCAAGATTAAAAAATATCTACAGACTTTAGGTATGGGACATCGGATGTTTAACGATATTAAAAACGGTGCCGGTGAATTTCAGGTTGATCATCGAACGGTGCGACCAACGACTAAGATTTTACCCAATCAGCCACTGACGATCAAAGTCGTGCCAGAGTTTCCCAATCCAGACGTTCAGCCAAGCCACGGTACCCTGGAGATCGTGTATGAAGATGCCAACTGGCTGGTTGTCAATAAGCCGGCTGGTCTGGCATCGATTCTAGGACCGACGACTGGCGACGACACGCTGCTTAACCGCGTGACCGGATACTTGATGGATCAAGACTCGCCAGATCAGCGGCCGCATCTGATTACGCGCCTGGATCGCTTTACCAGTGGTCTGCTGCTGATAGCCAAGCATCAAGTAGCCGTCAGCATGATCAGTCAACAGGTTCAGCAGCATCGAATGGTTAAGGAATACCAAGCGATCGTTGAAGGCGTCTTGGAACACGATCATGGCATAATTGAAGAACCAATCGCGCGCGTAGCAGGACAGGCGCGACGCGAGGTCAGTGCCGATGGTCAGTTTGCCAGAACCGAATACTGGGTTGAAGAGCGCGGTGATGACTGGACATTGGTCAGAGTACGACTGCATACGGGACGGACGCATCAGATTCGGGTACATTTCAGCTACCTTGGTCATCCGCTGCTGGGAGATCATCTGTATGGCGGTCAGACCGCACAGTTTGATCATCAGCTGCTCTGCGCCTCGCATATCGCGTTTGACGATCCATTCACGCTGCAGCATCGCGACTTTACGATTGAATTGCCGGCAACGTTTGCCCAGGCCATGGTTTGATAATTTTATTCATACAGAGCTGATTAAAAGTTCTATAATAAGGCTAATTAAGTTTTAGGAGGAATTTTTCATGGCTAAAGTTGAAAGTTTCACACTGGATCATACAAAGGTAAAGGCGCCATACGTTCGCTTGATTACGGTTGAAGAAGGACCTAAAGGCGACAAGATCAGCAATTACGATCTGCGTTTGGTTCAGCCAAACGAAAATGCCATTCCGACGGCTGGTCTGCACACGATTGAACACCTGTTGGCCGGCTTGCTGCGGGACCGCTTGACGGGCGTGATTGATTGTTCGCCATTCGGTTGCCGAACTGGCTTTCATTTAATTACCTGGGGCGAGCACAGCACGACTGAAGTTGCTAAAGCCTTGAAGTCCTCATTGGAAGAAATTGCCTACCAGACCAAGTGGGAAGACGTCCAAGGAACTACGGAAAAAAGCTGTGGGAACTATCGCGATCACTCACTGTTTTCTGCCAAGGAATGGTGCAAGAAGATTCTGGCACAAGGCATCAGCGACCAGCCGTTTGAGCGCCACGTCGTTGATTAGGCTTTTTGCGATATTAACAAAAAACGACAGCATTACATCGAATATGATGTGACGCTGTCGTTTTAATATTGATTAAGCGATGACTGCTTTTATTTGGCAGCCATCATTTTTTTGATCATCTGTGCTTGATATTCCTGTTGTGCCTGTTGGGCGAGCTTTTGCAGCTGAGCTTCCGTCAAATTGGGATTTTGCTGCTTGGCTGCCTGAACTCTAGCTGTAACGTAGGCGGCCGCTTGTGTTTTTAACTGAGCTTGAACTGCGGGGGATTTCAGTGCCTGGGCCTGCTTTTTTAGCGCCTGTGCCTGTTTGACTGAAATCTTAACAAACGTTTTTGGATATCTAAACGTATTGGTCCGCGAAACTAGATTCCCATCCATTTTGGAACCGGCAAACAGTACTTTATAAAAGTCGTTTTTAAAGCGCCAGCGAGTCTCTTTGACGGTTAAGGTCGCCTGATCTGAATCAGTCCAAACTAGGCGATTGGTCGTAAACTCATTGGCCTGCGTATGCTGGGGCGTTTTTTGCCGGGGCTTGGTCTGGTAGATGTATACGTTGTCTTTACCGGAAGTGCCAACTGGCTGGTAGAGCGCCAACTGCATCTGCGAGCTGGTTGAATAGATCTTTTGCGTCTTGGTCGTTGTGACTTGTTTCATTCCCCAATGCTCATGGAAGTTGGCCGTAATCATTAAAGTCGATCCCACAAAGATCAAGCCGGAGATCATTCCCAACAGCCAACGGGTACGATTGCTAGGTGAGAACATGATTGCGGCAAAGAAGGCAATGGCGCCGAGAAACATGATAATGGTAATCATTATGCATTGCCTCCTTTCTTGGCATTTGAGTCGTATTTGGCGTGAATCTTATTGCCATTCCCCAGTCGCGAAGTGGCCAAAAGACCGATTACGGCAAAGGCGATCGCAATCCAAAAGGCAGCATGATAGCCGTTGAGCGTAGCATCGATCATCTGCGACTTGTACTGCAACGGTGAGGCTTTAAGCAGTGAATGTGCCGGTTTTTGCGAATTCGTCACGTTGGTCAAGACTGAGATCAGGATTGCTGAACCCATTGAAGAGGCTACTTGACGAATCGTGTTGTTAACGGCAGTTCCGTGTGAGATCATGCTGAATGGCAAAGCGTTCATACCGGAAGTAGTGACTGGCATCATGACCATTGAGATCCCAAACATGCGCACGGCATAAAGAAAAACAACGTCGAGGATTGGCGTTTCGCGGGTCAAGAATGCAAAGGGCAGCGTGCCGATCGTCAAGATAAACATCCCGGTCATTGCTAAGCGACGGGCACCATAGCGGTCGAAAAGATTTCCCGTAATTGGGCTCATTACCCCCATCATGATGGCTCCAAACAGCAGCGTCAATCCAGAATGGAAAGCCGACATGCCATGGACGATCTGCAGATAAAGCGGCAGGACCAATTCAACGCCGACCATGGCAATCATTACAACGGAGCTGAGCAGCGTGGCCAGGGCAAATTCCGGCGTTTTAAAGACCTTGAAGTTCAAGAATGGATGCTCCAAACGATTCTGGCGCCATATCAAAATAGTAATCAGAATGACGCCGATCAAAATGGTGCCCCAGACGATGGCATCGGTCCAGCCTTTGTCGCCGACTGATGAGAAACCATACAAGACACTGCCGAAACCAACCGTGGAAATAAGCAGTGAAAGCCAGTCCAAAGTAGGATCGGTAGTCTTGATAACGTTTTGCATCAAGAAGAAGCTGGCAAAGATCACGATGGCAACGATTGGAATGATCATGCCAAAGAGCACCCGCCATGAGTAGTTGTCAACTACCCAGCCGGAAAGCGAAGGACCCAGAGCCGGTGCCAACGCGATTACCAGACCGTTGATTCCCATGGCAGCGCCACGTTTTTCAGGCGGGAAGATCGTCAGCATGATGTTTTGCATCAGTGGCATCGTGATTCCGACCCCAGTTGCCTGAATCAGACGGCCGCATAGCAGAGTGCCGAAATTAGGCGCTGCAAAAGCCGTAATGGTACCCAGCTCAAAGATCGTCATCGCTGAGATATAGAGCCATTTTGAATTGAATTTATTGCTGAGATATGCCGAAACGGGAATCATAATCCCATTAACCATCATAAAACCGGTTGTCAGCCATTGAACGGTTGCCGTACTGATGTCAAAGGCCTTCATTAAAGTTGGAAAAGCCGTGGCCAGAATCGTCTGGTTTAAAACCGTACAAAAGCTCCCGATCAGCATTACCATTACCAACAGATTACGATGGTATGGCTTGCCATTGATGTCGACTGCTGTATTTGCAGACACGTAAAGCCCTCCTTTGAAGTTACTGATTTTTTAAAAGCGATTATAAATATATGATAATTAAATATCTTTGTCAAATTTCTTGATAAAGATATTTAAAAATATTATATTGATTAGTGTTTTTAGGTTACAATGTAAAATGGTTATAATTGATAGAAAATAGGAAAGGAATCAGAAAATGAGTCCCATTACGGAAGAGTTCCGCAAGATGTTCGTTCATGAAAAACTGCGCATCAGCATGAGCGAGCTTTCGCAAACAGCCAACGTTTCACCAAGCCAGATCAGATATTGGGAGCGCAAAGGCTATATTGCTTCAGAGCAGGATCAGCAAAATAAAAGCCATAAGTATACGTTGATGACGCTGGTGCAGGTGACCGGTATCAAGTATTTTTTAGATGAGGGCTTTACGCTGCCGGTTGCCGTCAAAAAACAAAAAGAGCATCAGGTAATGGCCAAGTCGTTCAAGCATTTTATTGGCGACCGGCTGTTGGATTTTGAAAATGATGAAAAGACCGGCGCGACGCTGATCAATTTGGGAAAACTGGATGATGCGCCAGATAAGGAAGTCGTTGCAATCGTTCAAGGACCCGGACACGTTAAATTAACGCTGCGAAACCGTCAATAGGTTGGCAACTGCAGAAGTCGTAAAAAGTGTTAAGCTAGTAATGTACAAATTATTTTTAAAGGGGACGACTTCCATGAGCGAAGATACTTTTGGCTTTAATGAGCTGACCGATGCAGCACAGGACAATGCTTTAGAAACATTTGCCAAGTACTACGTCCGCCAGTACAAGCAGGACAATCTGGAAATTATTGACGCGCTGGCCGGTGACGATGAGGCAGTGGCGATGATCAATCAGATTCTGGAAGAAAACAACTATCTGACCGTTGCCAAACTGGCTGCAATGAGCATTTCGATGGTTAAGTCTTGCTACGTTAAGATCTTAAATGAGCTGTCGGCGCGGTTTGATGCCGATGGTGAACCAGTTAAGACCTGGGCAGAATGGATGCAGTCAGAGCATGCCAAGCTGCCTCAAGAAGATTAAATCAATCATGGCACGGTACTCAGCCGTGCTTTTTATTTTTCCAAAAACGACTTACTACTAATGCCTTCTAGGATGTGTTAGAATAAATTAAGTTTTATTTGAACGGATAAATAATACGAGTTGCTCATTTTCAAATTCAGACGTGACGTCAGCTGTTTGACGGCGCTATTTTTACTTGCATTGATTTCTGGATTGCGAAAATTGACGAAATTTAATAACACAAAGGAAAGAAAGGTATTATGCGCAAATTAAAAATCAAAAATAATGAAGTCGCTTTTTATGCGATGGGTGGCTTGGGCGAGATCGGCAAGAACATGTACTGTGTTCAATTCCAAGATGAGATCATCATTATTGACTGTGGGGTCTTGTTCCCAGAAGACGAGCTGCTGGGGGTCGACTACGTTATTCAAAACTACGACTACCTGGTTGAAAACAAAGATAAGATTAAAGGGATCTTTATTACGCACGGTCACGAAGACCACATTGGCGGACTGCCATTCTTTTTGCAGAAGGTCAATGCACCAATCTATGCCGGTCCGTTTGCCATGTCTTTGATTCGTGGCAAGCTGGAGGAAAAACATCTGTTAAAGAGTGCCGAGCTGCATGAAATCAATGAGTTTGATACAGTGCACTTTAAAAAGCTGTGGGTCTCCTTCTTCCGGACGACACACTCGATTCCGGATACCTTGGGAGTTGCCGTTCATACTCCACAAGGCACGATCGTTCAAACCGGTGACTTTAAATTTGACTTAACGCCGGTTGGTCATCTGCCGGGACCAAACTTCCAACAAATGGCCAAGCTTGGTGAAGAAGGCGTTTTGCTTTTGACTTCGGATTCAACCAATGCGGAACGACCAGAATTTACCAAATCTGAACGCTGGGTTGATATTCATATTCGCCGGATCTTTGAGCGAATTAAGGGCCGCATCATCTTTGCCTCATTTGCCTCCAACGTCTACCGGCTTCGCGAGGCCAGTGATGCTGCCTTGAAGCAGGGCCGTAAGATTGCCGTGTTTGGCCGCAGCATGGAGAATGCAATTACGGCTGGACAAGAGCTGGGCTATCTGCACATTCCAGAAGATGCCCTGATTGATCAAAATGACATCAACAGCTACCCGCCAGAAAAGGTCATGATCATGTGTACCGGTTCGCAGGGTGAGCCAATGGCCGCGCTCAGTCGCATTGCCAATGGCACGCACCGGCAGATTGCCATTCAGCCTGGCGATACGGTTGTCTTTTCTTCCAATCCGATTCCAGGCAACACTACCAGCGTCAATGCTCTGATCAATAAGCTGGAAGAAGACGGTGCCGAGGTAATTCATGGCTATGTCAACAATATTCATACATCCGGTCATGGTGGTCAGGTTGATGAAGAACTGATGCTGCGCTTGATGAAGCCAAAGTTTTTTGCACCGGTCCATGGCGAATATCGGATGCAGAAGATTCATACCAAGCTGGCTGAGCTAACCGGTGTACCAATGGATCACAGCTTCGTTTTGGCTAATGGCGATGTTTTAGCCCTGACCAAGGATACCTGCCGCGTTGCCGACCATATCGAAACGGCCAGTGATGTCTATATTGATGGTCGCGATGCTGGCGACACGGTTGGTAACCCAGAGATCCGCGAACGACGGATGCTTTCTGAAGAAGGGGTAGTTACCGCGATTGCCGTTGTTGACTTAAAAGACTACCAGATCGTGGCTGGGCCTGACATCGTTTCGCGAGGCTTCGTCTATATGCATGAATCACAAGAGCTGATCAAGGCGGCTAACCATGAAGTCTTCTGGGCAATTCTGAATACGTTTAAGAACCATCAGCACGTTGATCGGCGGGCAATCAACCGCACCATCGTTAGCCGACTGCAAAAGCTTTTGTTTGAGTGGACGGGGCGGCGGCCAGTTATTATTCCGATGGTTACTATTTTGAATGCCGATGAAGAAGGGCAGGGCAGCGATCTGCAGCGTGACGTTCACCATAACGCACGACGGACTAATTCGCGTCCCAAGCACAAGGCCAAAAACGGTGCTGCCAATAATGAAAGCGACAAGTCACGGCCGCGTCCGCGTCGGCGTAGTCGTCCGGCGGCCAAGAAAAACGCGCAGCCAGTCGCAACTGAAAAATAGCAATTAACCAAAGCTCGTCTAAATGGCGGGCTTTTTTGATTATAATAAATTGACTTTTTCGATTCCGGACTTAATCAATTGTCTGCCCTCTGGTATCATGAAAACTGTAATTATTTTTGTTTTTTTCATTATTTAAGGAGGCTTTTTGATGTCAGGGAGAGACTATCTTCACATCTGGTATCAAGCCCAGCTGGTCGGCGCTTTGATTTTCTTGATTGCCGTTGCTTGGTGGAACGTCTTGATTATGGGGCGCGGGATCCGGTTGCTGGTATTCATTTTGGCGCTGGTTGCCTTAGAGGGGCTGATGATCACGATTGTCACGCATGTACCGCGCTGGCTGCAGGTTGTCGACGTGTTCTTACAGACTATGCTGCAGCCGATCATGCTGATCATGCTGTGGGGAACCGTCACCAGAGAGATCATCGTGCGGCTGCATCTGCCGGCACGAGGCGTAATTGCCGTAACGCTGCTATACTACCTAATCATGTTTGCACCGTTTACCAGTGAGATTGGCGGTCAATTGGAAAACGTGATTGCCCGCATCGTCTTTTTGGTTTATCTGTTTATGACAACGGTGATGATGATGCAGTACTTTTTGCCAGATAAGTTTATTCAGCCACAGTTGTTTAAGGAGTTTATTGGGACCGGCTTTTGGGGTGCCCTGGCATTTTTTGTTTCGGTAACGGTTTTGATGCGAGCCTGGCATCTGTCATGGCCTGGGCTGGTACCAACGTTTGGCACTGGCTGGAGCTGGTGGGTAATGAGCGTTCTGCTGGCTGTTTATGTAATTTATGTGGCATTTGACATTTTCCAAACTGGCTGGCTGCAGTTTGATTTTCACGTTCAATGGAACCGGCGCTTGGTCTTGACGGCTCTGGAAGCAGGAATTGCTGAAGAGACGCTTTGCCGATTTGGGATTTTAGGCGCGCTGCTTTATGCCTGCCGTAATCTGACGCAGCGCGTACCAATTGCGGTGGGCCTGAGTGCGCTCTGTTTTGGTCTGCTGCACCTGCCAAATGCTGCCGTGCAGAAATGGGACGTCACGCTTCTGCAGGCGATTTTTGCGATTGGTCTGGGTCTATATCTGGCCGTCGTCTATCTATACACGGGACAATTATGGCTGACGATGCTGATGCATTTCTTTATCGATGCAGCAATCTTTTGCTTAACGCATCATGAAACGATCGTCGGCAGCACCAGTCTGGCTGATTGGATTGCCCTGACGATTGAGTTTCTCTACTTTGTTGCGGTTACGCTTTGGATGATGTTTGGCAACCGCCGCTTGGTTATGGAGCGGCATGCTGATCGGTTTACTGGCGATCACCAGCATTTCGACTTCTCATTTGACTTTAGAATGTGAAATTTTGGTAAAGGCCCTATATTATCTTGAAAAAAAAGCTTATCATTATAAACAGCGATTTTTGAAAGGATGTTTAACTTAATGATAATTGAACTAATCAAGTCCTTTTTCTTTGGGCTTGTAGAAGGGATCACTGAATGGCTGCCAATCAGCAGTACCGGCCATATGATTCTGTTGGACCAGTTCGTTAAATTGGATGTGTCCAAATCGTTTTACAGCATGTTTGAAGTCGTCATCCAATTAGGGGCGATCATGGCCGTCGTTGTAATCTACTGGAAGCGCATCTGGCCATTCCATCACAGTCAAGCCGTGGGGATTGACGCACCAAAAGGCATCTGGCGCTATGTTGATAAAGACATCATGATCATGTGGCTGAAGATCTTTATCTCGTGTCTGCCGGCTGGGATTATTGGGGTAGCCTTCAATGATACCTTCGAACGGCTTTTCTACAATCCAGTCAGTGTCGCAATCGCCTTAATCGTTTTTGGGGTGGCCTTTATTTGGATTGAAACGGCGCACAAGGGTAAAAAAGCCAAGGTTAATTCAATTGCTGAAATTTCATATAACATGGCAGTTATGATCGGCTTCTTTCAGCTGATTGCTGCTGTCTTCCCTGGAACCAGCCGTTCTGGGGCAACGATTGTCGGTGCGCTGCTTTTGGGAGTATCACGGACGGTAGCGGCCGAATATACCTTCTTCTTGGCCATTCCAGTCATGTTTGGGGCAGCATTGTTTAAGCTGCTTAAATTTGGTCTGGCGTTTACCTCAATGGAATTTTGGATCATGATGGTCGGCTTGATTACGGCATTTGTCTCATCGATTATCGTTATTAAATTCTTGATGCGCTACATCAAGAAGCACGACTTTAAGGTGTTCGGCTGGTACCGGATCGCCCTTGGTCTGCTTGTGCTGCTGTACTTTTTGGTCTTGAAGTAGTCAAAGCAGATGGAAAATCAGACAGTCGTGGCCTGAACTTCTATTTTTTTTAAAATAAAATGGTGCTTACTCAAGTTTTAGCGGCTTGAGCAGGCACCATTATTTGTTTTCGGCAATTTTATAGCTGGCTGATCAGTAGGAAAAAACAAAATTTCCCAGGAAATATGCTACATTTCTTCACCCATTTTGCGATAGGAATCCATCCCGCCCAGCCAGAGCTCATTTAATGGCACATGGCGTTCTTCGGCAAAGGCGCGCATTAGGGTCATGTGATCCATCAGCTGATATTGTTTGTTGGGATTTTTGGGATCAACGACTTTTAATTGTGCCATCATGCCGCCGTCTTCATGCTCAAGAATGTGGCAGTGATACATAAAGACGCCGGGCACGTCAAACCAGACTTTAAGCAGGACGTGTTCGCCTGGATTGATGGCAATCGTATCTTTAAGCCCCAGCTCGTTTGGATTTGGCGCATGCCCATCCCGAGCTACCGTGACAAAGCCGGTTCCGTGCATGTGATATGGATGAATCATACCAGGTGCGTGATTGGTGTTTTCAATATCCCAAAGCTGAACCTTATGCATTGGCATCTGATAGTCGATGCGATCCATCTTAAACTTCTTGCCGTTCATTGCAACTGCTTCGTCCATTCCATCCAAGGTTACGTAATGAATCGGCATTTCAGGCGATACAGCCGGATTAGGCGTTTCAAACAAGACATCAGGCAGTATAGCGTGATCTGGTTTGAATTCGTGAATCTTAAAGCGCAGCAATGGCGTATCATCAGAATAGAGCACAACCTCATCACCAGGGCGATAACTGCCAAAGTCGACGATGATTTCGGCACGTTCGGCGCACGTCAGCATCAGTTTGGTCATTTTCAACGGCTTAGGGAGCAGTGAAAGGTCGCCGGCAATTTGGGTAAATGGCAGATCATCGCTAAAATGCAGCCGCCATTCGCGTCGGTTGGCACCGTTTAAGAAACGCAGCCTTACTTTTTGCGTGGTAACGTCGAAGTAGGGGTTGATCGTCCCATTGATCATTGGCGTGGGGCCTAAAATACCATCTGGATCGTAGTCTTGGCGATAGTCCCATTGATTGTCCTCGTGAAAACGGCGATCCTGCAGAATAACCGGAATGTCATCGACGCCATAGTTACGCGGCAAAGGCAGCTGAGCTTCGTGCTGGTCTTGAACGATGGCGCCACCAGCTAGTCCATGCCAGACTTGTTCGGCAGTGGCCGGACATGGATGAGCGTGCAGCCAGACAAAGGCAGCTGGTTGATGAATCATAAATTCAACGTCGCGCGTCTGTCCAGGATAGACAGGAGCATGACAGCCGCCATCCTCGATCGGTCCCGGAATTGCCAGGCCATGCCAGTGAAAAGTCGTTACTTCGGGCAGGTCGTTGATATAGTGAATGTGCACGGTTTGTCCATCTTTAAAGATGACGGTTTTGCCAAGCAGCGGTCCGTTATATCCCCAGGTTGCGGTCTTTTTGCCTGGCAGGAGCTGAACGGCGCCGGTTTGCGCGGTGATCGTATAGTAAACATCAGTAGCAGTTTCTTGATCGGGTTTTAAAATTTCTGGAATCCGCAGAGGCTGTTCTGGTGCGTCTGCCACCTGCAGCGAAATGTATGCACGGTCATGGTAGTCAAAGGCGGCTTCATCATAACAATAGTCTTGAATCGTTTCTTGGTCGTTCATGTCAATAACCTCCCTTAAATGAATACGTTTACAAAACTATTATAACGCTAATAATCATTAATTGAACTAAATAGCCTGCAAACATTTTATGATTCATTAAATAATATTTAGGCTTGTCTAAAAAATTGAGTTTACAAAGTCGGTAAATGTAGTAACATAGACATAGATGAGTTAAATGAACATCAGTCAGTACCGGCGAGTGGAGTCGGTTTGCTATCTAAGAGAGGAGTCGTTAGTTTGTTCGACATTAAGCCAAAGAAATTCAAAAAGATTCTCGTCGGCGTTGATGATGCGCCTGACGCTCGGGCTGCCTTTTCCTACGCCGTTGATAAGGCCAAGCGCGATGGGTCTGAGATTGGAATCGTTTCAATCTTGGAGACTAACCGAGTCAACATTTATCAAGCACTGGACAAAGACTACGTTCACAGTACGGAAGATGATTTACGCAAACGCTTGAACGACTACGTGCAGGCTGCGATTGATTATGGCGTGGATCCTAAAAAAATCACGGCGATCGTTGACCAAGGCGATCGTCCCGCTGAACGAATCTGCAATCATGTGATTCCTGAATTTAAGCCAGATCTGCTGATTATTGGCTCAATCGGTAAAAACGGCAATCGTAATACGGTTGGTTCACAGGCTTCATACATGGTCAAGCATTCGGGAACTTCGGTTTTCGTGATTCGTACGGATGAGGTTACTCACTACGAATAGTCAGCTGATCAAAAATATTTTGGCAATCAAAAAGGCAAGCCGAATGCCGGTGGCGGCATCGGGCTTGCCTTTTAGTTTTAGCTGATAAAATAAAAAACTTGTCGGTTCTCAGTTCTATGTTATAATGATTCTAAACTAAGAGAAGAAAAGAGGACTGGCTTATGAAAAAGAAAATGTCGCTGGCACAAAAAATCAATGTGCTGCGAGCCAGTGTGATGGGGGCCAATGATGGCATCATCTCGGTTGCTGGGATCGTAATTGGGGTGGCGGCTGCGACCAGCAATCCGCATGCAATTTTGATTTCAGGACTTTCTGGCAGTCTGGCGGGGACGATTTCAATGTGTATGGGTGAGTACGTTTCCGTTTCTACTGAAAAAGACTCGCAGAAGATGGCATTGATTGAAGAAAAGGAACGATTGTCAGAAGACTATGATCGTGAATTCAACTATGTCAAAAATAAGTTCTTAGCGCAAGATATTGATCCGAAATTAGCTCACCAAGCCACTAAAGAGCTGATGGATGAGGATCCGCTGGTTACGACCGTTCAAGAGCGCTATGGCTTCAATCCTAAGGAATTTACCAGTCCTTATGCAGCAGCAATTGCTTCATTGATCGCGTTTCCTCTGGGCTCGATTTTGCCGATGGTTGCTGTGATGAGCTTTCCGCATGAGATCGCGATTGCCGCTACGATTATTGCCGTTTTGATTGCCTTGATCATTACTGGCTATCTGGCGGCCGTTTTGGGCAAGTCAAACCGGTTGAAGTCAGTGATTCGCAATGTAGCATCCGGGTTTTTGACGATGCTGGTAACGTACTTGATTGGTCAGCTTTTTGCACGTTGAAAGGGGTAAGCGAAAATGGATCAAAATAAAAAGCCCAAGCAGACGATGCAAGAAAAGCTCAATACGCTGCGTGCGGGTGTCTTAGGAGCCAATGATGGAATCTTGACGGTCGTTGGCGTGCTGGTTTCGGTAGCAGCGGCAACAACGGATCAATTTACGATTTTTATCGCTGGTCTGTCGGATCTGCTGGCCTGCGCTTTTTCGATGGCATCTGGCGAATATGCATCAGTCTCTACGCAAAAGGATACGGAAAAATCAGCTGTTGCTCATGAGGAATATCTGCTCAAGCATGACTTTGAAAGCGAGGTTGTCGCAGTTCGCGATCACTACATGGAAAAAGGGGTCAGCGAGGCAACCGCAACGGCAATTGCCAAGGATCTACTGAACAAAAAGCCGCTGCAGACGGTGGTACGCGTTAAATACGATATTGAGCTGGGACATTATCTTAACCCATGGAATGCGGCCTTCTCATCCCTGGCAGCGGCGGCGGCAGGAGGATTGCTGCCGCTTTTGGCAATGGTCTTGGCACCGTTGGCCTGGCGCTGGGAAGCCGTAATTCTGGCAGTCATCCTTACCAGTGCGCTGACCGGATATATCAGTTCCAAATTGGGCAATGGCTTGGTTAAGGTAGCGATCGTCCGTAATATTATCGTTGGTATTATTACCGTTATTATTCACTACTGTGTTGGTAAGATGTTCTGATAGATCAATTTATACTAATCCGAGATGTTTATCATTTCGGATTTTTTTGTGTCAAAAAAAGTCCTCGTCTCAGGTTTTGAAACGAGGATTTGAGACTATTGAGCGATTTGAACGTTTTTTCTTAATTGAACCATGTCTTCAAAGCGATTGGTAAAAATACCGGCAACGTTTTTTTCAAACAGCTGCTGGGCCTCTTGATCATCATTAACGGTCCAGACGCGCTGTGTAGCGGTGGTTGCTTGGTAATGATGCGGGTGAATGCCATGCAGGTGCTCTTTTTTCATGAATTCCTGAGCTTTGGGCACGTCATTTTCAGTCAGCCAGTTATAGTCCTGCGTTGCGTCAAGCTGCATGCAGTTTTTTAACGTCTGCAGATTAAATGATGAGTAGATAACCGGATGCAGCAATTGGTGTTGGTTGACCATTGGCATAACGATTTTTTCAATGTCTTGATAGGCAATGTTGTCGGTCTTGAATTCCAGGTTGATCCAGACGTCTTTGTTTTCAAATACGTCCAGCAGCTCATCCAGGGTTGGAATGGATTCACCATTGCTCAGCTTGAACTGACGCAGCTCAGCCAGCGTATAGTCAACGATGCGGCCAGTACCATCTGTCGTGCGGTCGATGGTTTCATCGTGCATGATAACCGGAATGCGATCCGAAGTCAGATGAACGTCAAATTCAACGCCATCGATCTGGTGAGCAACCACATAACGAAAACCGGCTAATGAATTCTCCGGAAACTTGGCAGGGTAGCCGCGGTGCCCAAAAATCTTGGTTTGGATGGCTTGATTTGATTGAGTATTCATTTTTTTGCCTCTTAAAGATTGTCTTTGCTTATTTCTCGAACCGAATTATAGACGCTTGGTATGATAAAGCAATAGCAATTTGGTAAAAATCGTGTAAATTATTGATCGGACCGCTCAAAATCGTCAGTCGAGCGTCATGATGAGCTCATCAGCACAGCTTGTCATGATCAACCGGTGGATTAAAGAGCTCTTCGTCACGTCCACGCTGGCATTCGGCCTGCAAAGTGACGTGTTTGATGTCATATTTGTCGTTTAGAATTTTTTCAACCTGCAGATAGATTTTTTCGACTTCGCTCAGCATCATATCATGGCAGTTGAGGTGTGCTGAAAAGACGATGCGATGTTCGTCAATCGTCCAGGCATGAACATGGTGGACGCCTACGACTCCTGGTACCTGCATCAGATCATGCTTGATGGCTTCATAGTCCAGATCAGGCGATGACTGCATCAGAATGCTTAAGGTCTGCTTGATGATTGGCAAAGCTTCCTTGGCGATGTAGAGTGCAACCAGGATCGTCAGGGTTGGGTCAAGCCAGGTGATGTTGAAAAACATTAAGATCACACCGCCAAAAATTACGGCAATTGAAGACAGTGCATCGCTTAAGACGTGCAGGTAGGTAGCCTTGACGTTCAGACTGTCATGGCTGCCACTGTGTAAAAGCTGTGCAGAAACCAGGTTGGCAATCAGCCCGATAATCGCTACGATCAGCATGATCCGACCGTTGATGTGTTCGGGATGGCTGAATCGCTTAATGGCTTCAACGATTAGGGCGATTGAAACAACAATCAAAAAGATACTGTTGGCCATTGCTGAAAGAATCTCAGCTCGCCGGTAGCCATAAGTACGTCGCCGATTTTCCGGCCGCCCCGAAATGACTTGGGCAAAGTAGCCTAAAACAATCGAGATTGAGTCCCCTAAGTTGTGAAAGGCATCGGAAAGCAGTGCCAGACTGCCGGATACCAATCCCCCAATAATCTCGACAACGGTAATCAAAACATTAAGCAGCGTCACGATTAAGAAACGCTGTTTGGAAACGTTGGACCGTTCCATGAAATCACTCCCCGCCTTAAAATAAATAAGCTAAAAATAGATTTAGGTATTCCAAATTACATTTTTATGATATGTTATAATCTGATTAGTTTCAATATGGAAAAATACATGGTTAAAAGCTCGACGACACTTACTGCCGCTGATATTTTAGGAGGAAGTTGTACAAAACATGACCCCAATGAAAGAAGACTATTTAAAGATAATTTTTGAGCTGGGCGGTGGCTATAAAAAGGTTTCTAATAAAGAAATTTCACTGGGATTGGGCATCGCAGCCGGTTCAGTAACAGAAATGATCACCAAGCTGACGGAGGAAGGCTTGGTATCTCATGAGCCATATGATGGGATCGCTCTGACGCCAGAGGGAATCAAGCATGCTGCTGAATTAGTCAGAAAGCATCGTCTGTGGGAGACTTTTTTAGTTGATGATCTGCACTACAGCATGACTGATGTTCATCCAGAAGCTGAGATCTTGGAACATAATACCAGCGATCGTTTGGCAACTGCTCTGGATGCCTTTTTGAATCATCCCAAGTACTGTCCTCATGGTGGCGTTATTCCAGCTGCTAATGGCAAGTTTGACAGCGTCAGTCATCGTTTGCTGGCCGATGCAGAAGATGGTGAAACGGTCGTCATTGAACGCTTCTTGGACAATCATGAGCTGCTGACCTATTTAAATGAGGTTGGTCTTCAGCTGCATGCCAAGGTTAAGGTAATCAAACACGAACCATTTGAGGGACCGATCTTGGTTGAATGTCTGGATAATGATCAGCAGCTCAGCATTTCCTATAAGGCTTCGCATAATATTTTCGTTAATCAAGAGCCTTTGCAGGACTAGACAATTAAATCTTAAGGCTCGGGTTTAATGCATGATGCATTGAACCCTTTTGTTGTTTTAGCTGCTGCCTGGATAAATTCACCAATAATAAGGATGGATGATTGAAAGTGGAAAGCAAGGATAAAAAGAATCTTGCCATTACCGCGTGTCTACTAGCGGGGCGCTTACTGATCGAAAACGGCTCAAACATGGAACGCGTCAATGACACGATGCGACGAATGGCACTGAGCGCGCAGCTGCAAAACTTTGAGGCATTTACAACGATGACGGCGATCGTTGCCAGCGCCGAACACCTGCCAAACGCTCAGGTAATTGATATTCATCAGCGAAAATTGAATCTTAACAAGGTTGCAGCCGTCAACAGTCTTTCGCGGCAGTTTGCTGCTCATGAAATCGATGTTGAGACACTGTATGCAAAACTGCAAAAAGTTGACCAGCAGCCGCAGCAGACCTCAGATTTTGTTCAGTGCGTGGCAGCCGGCGTGCTTAGCTGGGCATTGACGATCGTTTATACTGGCAATGTCCATGATTCATTGTTTGCAGCTGTGATTGCCCTGGTGAGCTATCAGGTCTATCTGACTTTAGGAAAGCATTCCAAAGCGCGTTTTGTTAATGAGTTTTGTGCTTCCTTAGTGATTGCGCTTTTGACCGTGGGATTTGTTAGGCTGCATTGGGCCAACGACGTTAATGACATTATCATTGGCTGCGTGATGCCGTTGGTTCCAGGGGTTCCTTTGACCAATGCGGCTCGTGATCTGATGTCTGGTGATCTGATCAGTGGCACGTCACGCGCGGTTGAAGCCACGCTGACGGCAATTGCCATTGGCTGCGCAATCGTTTTTGTTTTGCGATACGTTTGAGCGAGGTAGAGCATGGAAAACTTTTGGGTTAGATTAATCTTTGAATTTGTGCTGGCTGACCTTTCGACAATTTGTTTTGGAATTTTACTGAACATACCGCGCCGGGCCTATCATTGTGCAGGTGCAATCGGTGGTACCAGCTGGGCGTTTTACTGGGCAGTCTATTATCAGCTGCATCTGGGGCTGGCTTTAAGCAATCTGCTGGCTGCCATTATGATTGGCGTCTTGAGTATGGCGGCCGCCCGCTGGCAAAAAATGCCGATGATCATCTTTAACGTTCCCGCGCTGGTGCCGCTGGTTCCTGGTGGACAAGCCTATAAGATGGTGCGCAGTTTTGTTTTGGGCAGCAACGGTGCGGCATTGGTATATCTTTATCAGATTTTGGTAATTGCTGGTGCGATTACGCTGGGCTTTGGTCTGGGTGATCTGATTAATCGACTGTTATTCTCTGAACACCACTTAAGAAACCGGTAGGGTGTGATATAATTAAATTTATTGTGGCTGATGTCATGACAAGATCCAACAAAGGAGCAATTTTAACATGCTGATAGGACAAGATCCGAATCGTTGGAAGCGGTTCATGGTAAGCTTTGTATTGTTTTTGATTGTCGCTGGTATGGTAATGAGCAACTCAATGATCCTGCAGGTTTTGGATTCGGTTTTCCAGGCGCTGCTGGCACCAAATCCTAACCATACGCCCAATGCAACCTATCATATAATGGTAGTCGTTTCGTTTTTGGGCAGCCCTAAGATGGCCCTTGTCTGGATGCTGATCATCACCTTTTTTCTCTGGGGCTTCAAATATAAGGTACCGGCACTCTGGGCGTGGCTAACGCTGATTGTCGGTGACCTTTTAGATGAGATCGTCAAGTACCTGGCTAAGCGGGATCGGCCCCTGCAGCATCCGACTGGCGACCATGGCTACAGTTTTCCCAGTGGACATGTGATGGGGACGTTTCTGGTGGCTGCCGTGCTGTTTTTGATCGTGGTGCCATTGATTAAAAATGCTGCAGTGCGGGTGATTTGCCAGCTGCTGTTGATCATGGCCGTTTTCTTGGTAGCCGTTTCGCGCATCTATCTTTATGCTCACTATCCGTTTGATACGGTCGGAGCGATGCTGCTGGCCTATGCCTGGCTGCAGATTTCCGAGACGCTTTACCTAACGTTTGCCAATGATATAAAAAGACGTTGGCGCAAGACAGCTAATTCGAAACTTTGAATCAAAATACCCAGTGTCTCTTTTAAAATCGACACCGGGTATTTTATATTTCCTGGGTAATTTTATTTAAATAGATCGTCAAGCCACTCACATGCCAGTTCAACCCAGTGGGCAACGTGGGGCTGATCAACATCATCATGATGGGCAACCAAGGCATTGGCAATGTCCATTCCATGCGGGCCATGCGCAAAAACGTGCAATTCTTGGGGAATCTGATGGGCCAGCAAAGCTTGGCTGTAGCTAAGCGTATTTTGCACTGGTACGACCTGATCGGTAAAAGTCGTCCACATAAAGGTTGGCGCGTTTAAGTCGTTGACATGTGTCGCGGCATTATAACGAGCTGGATCATCGGCCCACTTGGCACGCGTTGTGGCGTCTTTAGGAAAGCCAAGGTTAAGGTCGATGACGGGATAGCCTAGGATAACCGCATTGGGGCGGAGCTGATCGCTGGCAGCGCCACTGAGTCTGCTGATCCATTTTGCATGCCAGTAGTCATTGTACAGCGCGGTAATCTGACCGCCAGCTGAAAAGCCCATGATCGTCAGCTGATCGGTTTTTAAATGCCAGGCTGCGGTTTGTTTTCTAAGCAGCGCGACGGCTAATGCCAGATCGATCAGTGGATTTGGATAAACCGGCTGATGCTCGCTGGTGAAGGTATAGCGCAGCACGAAAACCTGAAAGCCACGAGCTGAAAAACTGAGCGCGGTCTTTTCGGTTTGTTCGACTGGAATATGCGTCATTGAGCCACCAGGGACAAAAATCAGTGGACGGAACTGCTGCACTGGCGACTTGGGAACAGGTGTCTGCAGATAGCCAGTCAGCACAGCTTTGGTTTGATAGCTTGCGGTACTTAAATTTTTTTGAATGATTTCCATTAAAAACACTCCTGAAAAAAGATCCTGGTAGGTGAAATTATAATGCACAAACAATTGCTTTGGCCAATTAAGACTGCCCGTCTCGTAATTAAAATGGGCTGTCAGGATGATCTTCAAGCTGTCTTGAATCTATTAGGCGATGGTGAATTGGTTAGATTAAGCGGACTGCAGCTGCCAGATGATCAAATGATGCGCGGCTGGGCGGTCAATAACTGGCTTGGGCAGCAGCAGCTTTTGTTAATCACTGATCCGGCTGGGCAACTGGTCGGGTTGGTCAGCTTATTCCCAATATATGCAAGTGATGGAAACTATCAGGCCCACGCTATGGAGCTGGGATATTTACTGAGACGCGATCGTTGGGGAAGAGGAATTATGAGTGAGGCGCTCGCAGCTTTTTTGCAAGCGTTGGCAAAAAATAGTGATATTAAGCGGCTGCAGGCGTATGTGGCCATCGATAACCTGCGTTCGAGATCTTTATTGAAAAAGTTTAAATTTGATCAGATCGGTAATGAAAACGGTTATTTGAAAATGGTTAAAGCTTTATAATTACATGCATAAACTTGTTTAAATATTTATTTTATTGTATAATATTTTTCGTTGTCGCAGATAAGCCAATTTGGGCAGATAGTCCAATTGATATGGCTTTTTTGCTGAAATTGCGCTAAAATGTTTAATCATATTAAGTATGCACACCTTATACTTTATCCATGAGAAATGTATAACTGGCGCTCGAAATTGTCATAGAGGAGGAATCCATTTACGATGAGTGGAGAGGCAAAGAATGGTGGTACGGAAGGTCAGACAATAACTGGCAATTCCGGCCATATGAAACGGACGCTGCAGACGCGGCACCTGTCGATGATTGCTTTGGGCGGTTCAATTGGTACCGGGATGATGATTGCCAGTGGTTCGGCAATTTCAACAGCTGGGCCTGGTGGGGCTTTGGTCGCCTACAGCATGATGGGAATCATGGTTTACTTTTTGATGACCAGCCTGGGTGAGATGGCAACCTATATTCCATTGACGGGATCGTTTGCTACCTACTGTACTAAGTTTGTTGACCCAGCATTGGGTTTTGCCATGGGTTGGAACTACTGGCTGAACTGGGTGATTACGATTGCCGTTGACGCGGTTACCTCTGGAGTTATCATTCAATTCTGGTGGCCCCAGTTTCCTGAATGGATTTTTAGCGGCTTTGTTTTGCTGGTAATCTTTTTGATCAATTATCTGTCAGTACGCTCATATGGTGAGACTGAATACTGGCTGTCAATTATTAAAGTCGTGACGATCATTGTCTTCTTGATCGTTGGTTTTATGATTATTTTTGGGATTATGGGTGGTCAAGGACCAATCGGCTTAAAAAACTTCCATTACAAAAAAGCACCGTTTGTTGGCGGCTTTCCCAGCATCCTGACCGTTTTCTTGGTAGCCGGGATGTCATTTCAGGGTACTGAACTGGTCGGCATTACGGCTGGTGAATCCGCCACGCCGGAAAAATCCGTTCCAAAGGCCATTCATTCAACCTTCTGGCGGATCTTGCTGTTCTACATTCTTTCAATCTTTGTCATGGCCTGCATTTTGCCATATACCGACAAAAACCTTTTGAGCAGCAACGTTCAAGACGTGGCGATGTCGCCATTTACGATTGTCTTTAAGCGAGCCGGCCTGGCAGCGGCAGCCAGTGTGATGAACGCGGTAATCTTGACGGCCGTGATTTCTTCAGCCAACTCAGGACTTTATGCCTCAACGCGGATGCTGTTCTCGCAAGCACGAGAAGGCTATGCATGGCGAGGGTTTGGCTACGTTAATAAGCGGGGGATTCCAATCTACGCGCTGCTGGGGACGATGGCCGTCTCGCTGGCGATCTACCTGCTGCATTTTGTCAGTGCCAACGCCTACAACTACCTGATTGATGCATCCGGGTTGTCTGGCTTTATCGCCTGGCTAGGGATTGCAATGGCTCACTACCGGTTCCGGCGGGCCTTTGTTGCACAGGGACATCAGCTGAGCGAGCTGAAGTATCATGCGACCATGTTCCCATTTGGTCCAATTTTTGCTTTTGTCTTCTGTATGATTGTGATTGTTGGTCAAAACATTCCAGCATTCATTCACTTAGATTGGGACAACATCTTGATTACCTACATGGCAGTGCCGATCTTCTTGATCCTGTTCTGCTACTACAAGTTCCGCTATAAGACGCACCTGCTTTCGCTGCAGGAAGCCGATTTATCGCGCAGTTCGCGTGGTGAGAAATACATTACTGCTGATGGTAAAGAAATCAAGTAGAAAATTAAAACTTGCTTAAAATCAAAAGTGAGTTATAATCAGATAATGTGTAAAAGAGAAGAGGTGCGAGTCTCATCAGTAGACCAGGCTGGATGCTTCAGAATCAATGCCTGGCTGAAAGGGATGCTCGCCGAAACGCGTATCGACTGAAGGCTTTACGCGTTGGGCCGTAGTTAAATAAATTACGGACTGTCGCAGAAGCTTCTGCGGGGCGCTTCCATGATTGATTCAACAATTACGAAGTTAAGTTGAGTCGACAAGCAGGGAAGTCCTGGCTTGCCGGCTCTTTTTGTTTGCCTTTCTCGCCAATAAATTTGAGGAGGATTTTTTCATGAGCGAAAACAGTCATGAAGGCAGTGAGGGTCATATTCAACGGACATTGAAAACGCGCCATCTGTCAATGATTGCTCTTGGCGGTACGATTGGGACGGGACTGTTTATTGCCAGCGGTTCGGCAATCTCAACGGCCGGCCCGGGTGGTGCTTTAGCAGCTTATGCCATCATGGGGATCATGGTTTATTTCTTGATGACCAGTCTGGGTGAGATGGCCACCTATATTCCAGTCTCGGGTTCTTTTGCCACCTATTCAACAAAGTTTGTTGATCCGGCATTAGGTTTTGCCATGGGTTGGAATTATTGGTTTAACTGGGCCATTACGATTCCAGTTGACGTAACGACGGCGGGGCTGGTTTTCCAATATTGGCTGCCGCATTTTCCAAGCTGGCTGTTTAGTACGTTTGTCTTGCTTGCGATTTTTCTGATCAATTATCTTTCAGTTCGTTCATATGGTGAAACGGAATACTGGCTATCTTTGATCAAGGTCGTAACGGTCGTCATCTTTTTGGTCGTTGGGGTCTGCATCATCTTTGGAATCATGGGTGGTCAAGGACCGGTTGGCATGAAGAATTTCCACTACAAGGACGCACCGTTCGTTCATGGCTGGTCAGGGATTTTGAGTGTGTTCTTAGTTGCTGGGTTCTCATTCCAAGGTACTGAATTGATTGGAATTACGGCTGGTGAAGCTGCTACGCCGGAAGAATCGGTTTCCAAGGCTATTCATTCAACTTTTTGGCGGATTTTGCTGTTCTACATTTTTGCAATCTTCGTCATTGCCTGCGTTCTGCCATATACCAACAAAAACTTGTTGAATTCAAACGTGCAGAACATTACGATGAGTCCATTTACGATTGTCTTTAAGCGGGCAGGGATGGCGGCTGCAGCCAGTGTGATGAATGCGGTTATCTTAACGGCCGTGATTTCGGCAGCCAACTCTGGCCTGTACGCCTCGACGCGGATGCTGTTCTCACAGGCGCGGGAAGGCTATGCCTGGAAGATCTTTGGCTATGTCAACAAACGTGGGATTCCAATCTATGCATTGTTGGGCACCATGGTTGTCTCGTGTCTGGCTTATTTGACACAGTTTATCGGTCCCGAAGCATATAATTACCTGATTGGGGCATCTGGTCTGTGCGGTTTTATTGCTTGGCTGGGAATTGCCGTTTCGCATCTGCGCTTCCGGCGGGCCTTTATTGCGCAGGGACATCAGGTTGGCGAATTAAAGTATCATGCTACGCTGTTTCCGTTTGGCCCAATCTTTGCCTTGATCTTGTGTGTCATCGTAATGTGTGGTCAAAACATTGATGCCTTTATCAAGATGGATTGGTCAAATATCGCCATCACCTACATGGCCGTACCGTTGTTCTTGATTTTATTCATCTACTATAAGGTTCGTTACAAGACGCACTTGATTCCTCTCAAGGACGTTGATCTGTCACGGAGCAACAATAGTGAGTCATTCGTTTCTGAATCGGAAAAAGAAGCTGAATAATTATCGAATCCTCGCCGGTTTTGGCGGGGATTTTATTGTGGGGGCTGTTGATGATGATGCAGACTGTAAAAATGCGATCAGCCAAAAGCCATTTAGTGCTAAGCAGTAAAATATTAAAAAAAAGGACGGCTCGTTGATTAGTTGAGACTTTATGATGTTGACTGATAAATGAAAAACATTTTACTCACGGTGGCGGATCAAAGATGATACAATATAGCTCGTGTCTTTTTAGAAAATGGAAAAAGGGGAAAAGCAATGATTGTACTAGCAGGAACTATTGGTGCGGGAAAAACCAGTTTAACGCGGATGCTGGCTGATCATTTGGACAGTCAGGCTTTCTATGAATCGGTTGATGACAATGAAATCCTGCCGCTGTTTTATCAAGATCCTAAGAAATACGGCTTTTTGCTGCAGATCTACTTTTTAAACAAACGCTTGGCCGAGATCAAGAATTCATTTGATAATGATCTGAACGTTTTAGACCGCTCAATTTTTGAAGATGCCCTGCTTTTTCGGCTGAATGCCGATTTGGGGCGAGCTACACAGACTGAAGCTGACATCTATTCCTCGCTTTTGGGCAATATGATGGAAGAATTGCCTCAGCAGGCACATACTAAAGCACCAAGTCTTTTGATCAGTATTCAGGTCTCATTTGAAACGATGCTGAAGCGAATCAAGAAACGCGGCCGTTCGTTTGAACAGATTGAAAATGACCCAAGTCTTTATGAATACTATCGCGAATTGAATCAGCGCTATGTTGACTGGTATGCCAGCTATGATGAAAGTCCTAAAATGCTGATTGATGGAGACAAATATGATTTTGTCGAAGATCCCCGTGCAGCTGATCAGGTTTTGCAATTGGTTGATGATAAGCTGACGGAACTGAACCTAAAGTAGTTGAGTTCTTGACAGAGTTTATTCAGATATGTATAATTAAACTGTTGATTTTCATATCTGATACGGAGGATTAGCTCAGTTGGGAGAGCATCTGCCTTACAAGCAGAGGGTCACAGGTTCGAGCCCTGTATCCTCCATTTTTTTAATGTTTTACTTGCGGATGTGGCGGAATTGGCAGACGCGCAAGATTTAGGTTCTTGTATCTTATGATGTAAGGGTTCGAGTCCCTTCATCCGCATTATTATTAAACGGCTGTCCTGAAGTAAGGTACAGTCGTTTTTTGATTTATTTTGCGTTTGATCGCTGATATAGTTGTTCTTAGAAGTTTTAATCGGGAAAGGAAGCCATAAAAATGATCACGTTTGGTCGTTATCGCCTTTCATTCTCAAAAGCCTTGACGTTTGGGTTCTTGATCGTGATTGCAATCGGTACGCTGCTTTTAATGCTGCCGATTGCAATCAAGCCTGGCGAGGACCCATCATTTATGACGGCATTTTTTACCGCGACCAGTGCAACCTGCGTGACTGGACTGACGCTGGTTGATACGGCGACTCACTGGTCTTTGTTTGGTCAGCTGGTAATTACGGCTTTGATTGAGATTGGCGGACTGGGTTTTATGACGTTTGCAATCATGATGTTTTTGTTTGCGCGTCAAAAGATCAGGCTTTCAGCACGTCTGTTAGCCCAAGAATCATTGAACCTGCAGTCGCCAGCACAGATTACTATTGTCAATCTAATCGTTGGTCTGTCACTGATCATTCAAGCTTTAGGCGCCTTGCTGCTGTGGCCTGATTTTGGCCACCGGTTTGGTTTGATCAAGGGGCTATGGTACAGTATCTTTCACTCGATCTCAGCTTTTTGTAATGCCGGTTTTGATCTGTTTGGCAACAGTCTGGCATTATTTGCTGATGATACCTATGTCTTATTTATCATGGCAGTTTTGATTATTGCTGGCTCATTTGGTTTTTTGGTTTGGCGAGATCTATTGCTTTATCGAAAAAAGCATCGGTTGTCGCTGCATACCTCACTGGCACTGTCGACTGGCGCCATTATCCTGCTGTTATCTCTGATGAGCTATTTTTTGACTGAAAATAATCTAGCGGCCCAGTTTCCACATATGTCAGTCGAGCATCGTTTCATCAATACTGTTTTTATGGCTATTACGCCACGGACAGCCGGTCTGACGACTTTTTCCTATCAAAATCTTTCACCGGCCGGCATCGCGGTAACGGTAATTTTGATGTTTATTGGGGGGACGCCAGGATCAACGGCTGGTGGAATCAAAACGACTACAGTTGGGCTGTTGACGCTGCAGAGTATTGCCACTTTAAAAGGTCAGCGCGATACGGTTTTTGGCAGACGCCGCTTTAAAGAAGAAAATATTTTTCGGGCGCTGACGCTGGTTTTTGTTGCCTTTGCAATTCTTGCCGCGGCAATCCTGCTGTTGTGTCTGACACAGCATTTGCCAGCCAATTTTACTTTGGAAGATATTATTTTTGAAGTTATGGCTGCTTTTGGGACGACGGGTATCAGCATGGGGGTTACGCCGCATTTGAATCTGTTTGGCAAACTGATCATTATGGCGTTGATGTTTATCGGTCGGGTTGGCATCTATACCGTAATGTTTACGGTTTTAAATGCTCATCCAAAGCAAAAGAACTATCGCTATCCGGAAGAAGGTGTTTTGATTGGCTAATAAAAACAACTATGCAGTAATTGGTATCGGTCAGTTTGGCAGCTCGGTCTGTGAAACTTTGGCCGAGGCGCATCAAGATATTTTGGCCATTGATAAGAATGAAGATGTCGTCAATGAATATGCCAATATAGTAACGCGAGCAGTCATTGCCGATGCTCAAGATGAAGAAGCGATGCGCGAGCTGGATCTAGGGAGCTTTGACAATGTCTATATTTCGGTGGGAAATATTCAGGCCAGTATCATGGCAACTTTAATCGTTAAAGAGTTGGGCGCTAAAAACATTATCTGTAAGGCAGAAAATGAAAATCATGCCCGGGTGCTGGAAAAAATCGGGGCTGACTATGTCGTGCGTCCAGAACGTGACATGGCCAGACGAATGGTATTTCATCAGCTGCATTTAAATATTGCCAACTATTTGATCTTGAATCATGAGCTGACGTTGGCCGAAATCGAGGTTAAGAGTCCAGATTTTTGTGAGCATACGCTAAAAGAGCTTAATCTGCGCGATACGTATCAAGTCAATGTGATTGCCATTGTCAGCGGAGAGCAGGTTAACAAGCTGCCACAAGCCGACGATATACTTCATCATGGTGATCATATCTCGGTTGTTGGGGATGTCGGATCGATTCAAAAGCTCAGTTCGGTAATCGCTAATGTATAAATAATCTAATCATAAAAACAGCGCTGTGCAGACTTTAGTGTCCAACACAACGCTGTTTTAAGTTGGGTCAGTCATCAATATCAGACGTCCCGTGACGAGCTCTTAATGCCCAAAGAATTGAGACGGTATCGATTACTTCCTGCAGCATTGCCCCAATAAAAGCAGGGATGATGCCAAATGCGGCAATCAGCATTAAAGCCGTACAGATGCCGATACCGATCAAGACGGCCTGTTGAGCAATACGCATGGTTTCTTGTGAGATTGTAACGGCAATGGCAACCCGGTGCAGGTCATCTTTAACGATTACCAGATCGGCGGATTCGCTGGCTGCCGTTGATCCATGAGCACCCATGGCGATTCCGACATCGGCAGTTGCCAATGCGGGTGCATCATTGACGCCATCACCAACCATTACGACAGGACGGCGATTTTCCGGAACGTTTTTTAAGGCCGCAATCTTTTGTTCGGGCAATAGGTCAGCTTTTACCTCATGGATGCCGACCAGTTTAGCAACGTGCTGCGCAATGGCTTTTTGATCGCCGGTCAGCATAACCAGGTGCTCGACGCCCAGCTGACGCAGCTGCTCCATAGTACGTGGCGCTTCAGGACGAATCTGATCTTGAAAAATCACGCAGCCCCAATACTGATCATCCACGCTGACATAGATTGCAGTCTGAGACAGCGGCTTTTGGGTCGTATCTGGATCAGCAAAGATCAGCTTGCCGACCTTGACTTGTCGACCATCAACGATTGCTAAGATCCCGTTGCCGACAACCTCTTTTAATTCACTGGCAGAACTAAGTGGAATCTGGTGTGCTTGCGCATAGGCGACGGTTGAACGGGCAAGGATATGTGGCGACTGTTCCTCGGCACTGGCAGCAAAGTGCAGCAGTTCCTTAATGTCGATTCCCTTGGCCGGTTCAAGATGATCAACGGTCAACCGGCCGCTGGTAATCGTACGGTTTTGTCAAAGGCCATGGTTTTCGGATGCGCCATTTTTTCCAGGACGCTGCCAGTCTTAACGATGATCCCGCTGCGTGAGGCCCGACTCATCCCCGAAACGATGGCAACTGGCGCCGCTAAAATCAGTGGACATGGTGAAGCGACAACCATTACTTGAGCGAAACGACTGGGATCTTTGCTGACGATCCAAGCGATGCCGCCAATTACAAGGGCAGCCGCAGTAAAGGGAACGGCATAGCGGTCTGCCAAACGGACAAAGTGAGCCGGGGTGTTCTCCGCCTCTTTAACCAGGGCCACCAGTTTTTGATACTGACTGTCACACGCTAATTTGACTGCTTTAATGACGATTGCCTGATCGCCGTTCAGCGAGCCTGACATTACCTGATCGCCAACCTGCTTATCGATTGGCTTTGATTCACCGGTCAGCGATGATTCGTTGACCTGCGTATTGCCTTTAATGATTTCGCCATCAATTGGTACCAGCTCGCCAGGCTTAACGACGATCGTATCGCCAACCTTAACCTGGTCGACATGAACGTCTTCAATCCGATCGTTCATCAGCCGGTGTGCAGACTGCGGCGAGTTGTCAAGCAATGCCTTAAGCTCAGAGTTGGCCTTACGAGAGGCATAGTCTTCCAAAGCGTCGCCACCGACCAGCATTACTAAAATCACCATAGCGGCCCAATACTCACCGACGCTTAGAGTGGAGACAACGGCGATGATTGCCAGCAGGTCAACGCCATAGCGACCGCTTTTAAGAGTATGGATCATCTCAATCAGCATTGAAAGCGCGATACCGGCTCCCACGATGGTTACCAGAATCTGGGCAGCCAGTGCCTGCTTAAAAGCGTATTGTAGGAGCACGGCTACTAAGGCGACAGCTAAAATCATGAACAATTTTTGCCGATGCGAGAATTTTTTCATAATTTTCAGCTCCTTTCCCCAAATTTTGTCTTAATTTAATACATAGTGCGTAAATGCTGATGTATAGACGTTTTTAGGTTGGGAGTGCAATAACAGTGCAACACTAGCTATAATTGTGCCAATTTTTGCTCTATTTCATCATCCAGCTTATGCTTATATTCATCTATTAGATAAGCATAGATATTACTGGTCGTCGTCATATTCGAATGCCCTAATCGTTTGCTGATTGCGTAAATATCGATTCCCTGGCTTAAAAGAAAGGCGACATGACTGTGTCGGAGTGAATGGAAGGTGTAATCGTGCTTTGTGATTCCGATTTGTTCCATGACAGATTTAAGGTAAGCATTAATATTCTGCAGAAATCTAATAGTAAAAGAGTGTGGAGATTTTGCAAATAGCAATGGTGTCTGGTTAACTTTTAACTGTGCCAATATCTTAAGCAGCTCATTATTAACACGTATTGTTCTGTTTGAGCTTTCGTTTTTAGTTGGCTTAAATCCAGTTCTATATTGATAGTCAATAGATTTATTAATCGTGATTGTGCGGTGCAGGTAGTTAACGTCTTTCCAGGTTAAGGCAAGAATTTCTGAAAATCGCGCACCGGTATAGATAGCAGTCAGAACTATATACGGCTTAACATTGTCTGGTCGTAAATCGTCATTAAGGGCTGCTATAAGCTGTTTTAATTCGCTGATTGACAAATACTCAGGATTGCGGGCTAGTGCTTTGTTGTGAACAATATTTGCGTTATAAGTAAAGTCCTTAGATATGATGCCATCTGCAATAGCTGACTTTACGCAAGCTTTGATTTTGGATGTAAGTTCTTTCATGGTGCCCAATGAGTGATCTTTACCATATTCGTTTAAGAATTTCTGATACGTGCTGCGCTTAATTTGTTTGATTCTTGCATTGCCAAAATAGTTTGCGATAACTCGGCTAGCAATGATATAGTTGCCAGCCGTCGCCTTCGATATTTTCGGTAAGCGATAGGTTTCATACCACGTTTTGAAGTAATCGGCGAAAACCGGGTCCGCTGCGATGTCAACGCCGTTGATCAGCTCGTTTTCCATCCTGGTTGCATAGTCTTTCGCTTGTGCTTTGGTAGCAAACCCAGACTTTGCTTTCTGGTGCAGCTTCCCATTTTCATCGTGCCAACTTATACGAGCTTGCCATTTGCCGTTACGTTTTGTAAAAGAAGCCATATTGATTTCCTTTCGTACATATGTTCTTATAAGTATCTTTTTAAACCCTAGCTGTTACGGCTAGGGCTATTTTTGTGTAATAAAAAACGTCATTAGCTGTACAACTAATGACGTCAAGGGCTCATAGGCCCACGTAAAACTTAAATAAAGAAGAGAAAGTTGATTTTAAAAGTAAACAACTCTCTCTTCGTTCCTTAATCGGAACAATAATATAAAGACCATTCGGTCAGCAGTCGCTCCTGCTAATGACTATATTATTAAGCAATTGTCTTCTTTAGTCAATAGTTTTAAATATTTTTTCTTTGATTTTTAATAGTTTGCTATCTGAAATCATCACATTCCCAGTTATGGAGTATTTAGAGAACTTAGCAACTCTTAGCTTGCTAATAGATCTAATAGCATTTGTGTTTGCATATGATTCTTTGTTGTACTTCTCGATCTTTTTTAGAAGTTTTTCTATTTCATTAACTTCGCTTCGAAGTTGGTTGAGTTCATTTATAACTTGTTGATGAAAAGAAAGCGTGGTATCCATGTAGGATACATACGCAAAAATATTTTTATGTTGTTCCCAAGAATCGGTGCTTTTAATTTTGTTTATATAGCTAATTTCATTATTTTCTGCACGAACTATATCTGAAAAAGTATTTATGTCTGGAGTTTTAGGCGGTTGGAGCTGATTATCGCTTAAAAAATTAAATTCTTCATCAGTAAGTTTAATTTTAGGCGACGTGTTCGTTTTGTCAAAGGTTTCGAGTCTTTTCTGAAGACTATTGATTTTATTATTGCATTCTTCAATCCTAATAGTAAACAGTTTTTGCACACCCTGTAGTAATTCGTATCCTAGTTTAGTGTAACCCTTATGAAATTTTGATGATAAAGGAACTACGATAATATCACGCTTATATTTAGTGTCATCTTTGGATAGAACAATAGCAAAATGCATTCCAGCCATTTCAGAGCCAACAGTTACACCATAGTTAACCATCACAATAGTTCCTTGCTTAAATTTACGATAGTATTTAGGAAGACTATTATTTAATTCTTGTTGTAAAGTGGTACCGTAAAAATCTATCCAGTCAGGCAATCGTTGTAATTTCCAGTTTTTATTATCGCTGTAATAAACATTGTTGAAGGTTGCAATTTTTTTACGCTTTGCTTCATTGTTCATACATAATCCTCCAATTTAAGTCTATTTTTAAACCCTAGCCATAACAGCTAGGGTTATTTTTGTTTAAGTCGTTATTCCCAACCGTTCGCTTTTGCAAGACTTTCTTGAATCTGCTGCGTGTTAGCAATAACATCTGGGTCGCCTGCAAAACTGCCAGTATCGTTGCCAGCCTGATAAATAGTACCGCCTTGCGATGGTTGAGCAGTGTAAGTTTGATCGCTACTGCTTGAACTTGATGTCTGGGTAGTGCTGCTACCGCCATTGTTCTGGGGAACGGTTTTAGTTTGCGAAACAGCATTTGTTTGCGTTGTAGAAGATGAAGAAGAGCTAGACTGATTAAGTTTCTTTCTTTCCGCTTTGCTTAATTTCTTGCTAACTTTGTAAGTCTTGGTCCCAATCGTTTCAAAATTAGGATTTTCAAATTCCAAACGAACCGGTTTGTCGTTGTTGATAGTGAACGTCATAACCGCTTTAACGGTCTTTCCAGGAAGCAACTTGTTGTATAACCCGTCTTCATATTGCTGTAATGGATTGTTCCCATTTTCATCTAATGCTGCCATTCCCGGTGTGAGCTGCACGTCAGAAGTTTCGTTTTTCTGATAGGCACCAACTACCATATATACGTTTGACGGGTCCATTTCCTTTGTCGAGTTGTTAGTAACATCACAATAAAGGACAAGAATCTTTTTGCCTTGATCTGCTGAATCCATAACGTTCCATTTGGTAAAACGATAAGTTTCGTTGCCAGCGTCAAAAACGTTGTTCTTGTAAGTCCAAGTCCTCTCAGATGCGTTAGGGTCAGGTTTAACCGATGATGACCTTGCAACGCTTGATGAACTGGAAGAACTTGAAGATTTCGCTTTATCTGTATTCGTGCTGCAACCGGCTAAGGCAATCCCATATGCCATTATCAAGAAAGCAATACTTTTTCTCATATTATTTACCCCATTTATAATTTTTGATCGTTTCTTTCACGAACGGTTCATAGTCTGCTGATATATCGTTAAGCTGCATGAAATCTATATAGTTGATGTTTTCCGGTTCAATGCCGGTATGCTTGATATAGTCGTCTACTAGCTCATAGACAACGCAACGGTTTATTTCACTTTCCATTTTAAAACGAGCCGAAACAGTAGCGTTGTAAAGTGCTGTCTGGCCTGACTGCTTAGCGATATGTTCTAGTTCGTGGATAAGTGTAACTTTCTGCACACGCGCTGGGTAGTGGCTAGAAACGAACACAAACTTTAACTGCTTATCTGCGCTGATCGTTGCATAGCCAGGCTTTTCCATATCCACATAATGAACACTGATATTTAGTTGTTTGACAATGTTACGAACGTCCATATCTAGCTAGTCCCGACTGTCTAAGTATGCCTTTATAATGCTTTCCATTAACTTCCTGTCGTGTTCAGTCGGATCTTTGCCATCTGCTGACATGATAGTATCCATTGCTTGTTGAATCGTGATTTTATTTTTAGGTTCTTTGTGTCCTAATAAATAGTCGGTCGTTACATTAAATAAGTCAGCTAAACGTGAAACGTTATCAAAGTCTGGCTCAGTGCGTCCATATTCCCAGTTAGCGTAAGTTTGCATGCTAGATAGCCCGATAGTTTTAGCTACATAAGTTTTAGACCAACCTTTATTTTCACGAAGGTTAGTTAAACGTTCGCTGAATTCCGACATTATATTCACCACCTGTTTTTACTATATAATATCAAATTTAAACGCTTTTTTGAAAAAATTATATAAAAAATTTAACTTTGGTATTGACTTAGCTATTTTGTTTATGTATTATAGTAATCGTAAAGTTAAACAAAACAGCGAAGGGAGGTGACTAGATGCCGGAGATTATTCGACCCGATGCTGGCAAGGTTTTAAACCAAGAGATCAAAAATCGTGGTTTAAAGCAAGGCTATGTCGCTGACAAAATTGGCATTAGCCCGGCCTATATGAGCCAACTCGTCAATGGTAGCAAGAAGGTATCAACGGACGTTGCGGTTCGAGCAAGCATAATTTTAGGTGTACCACTGGATATTTTTTTAAAGAAAAGTTAGCTAAAATAGCTAAAAGGAGTAAAAGAATGGAAAACATCAACACAAAAAAGTTCTGGAAAACGTTCCAAAAATCAAAGCGATCGGTAAAGAACATATCGGCAACATTGAATTCACTGGAATTGAAGGTGGCTTTGGTGAAAACAAAAAATCAATCTTAGCTAAAGATGTTGCACAAATTCATGAACAGTCAGTTGGAAACATTAACCGGCTTATCAACAACAACCGTAAATGGTTCGAAGATGGCATTGATGTAATTGATCTTCTAAATGCGTCAGAAGCATTTAGAAATTTCGCCCACCAATTAGGGCTTGATAAAAGCAACCGAACTCAGCATATCTACCTATTAAGTGAACGTGGTTATTCATTACTTGTTAAATTCATGGACGATGAAAAAGCGACAAAGGTGTATAAGCAGCTGCTTGATAACTACTTCAACATGCGAGAGGCGATTAAGAACAATAACCATTCATTGGTACAGCAACGACGATTGTCAATCATGGAAGACAACGCTGCTACTCGCAAAGCCAACATGATGTACAAAATCGCAATGGCTACCAGTTCAGAAACAGCCCGTCAATTGCTACTAGCTCATGCTGCTAAAGAGTTGACCGGTGAAATGACAGTGCCAGTCATGAAACACAAAGAGTACACGGCAACACAAATTGGGCAAAAGCTAGGCATCACTTCTAACAAAGTTGGTCGTATCGCTAACCAGTTGGGGTTAAAAGCTGAACAGCCTGGACAAAACGAATACGGTCGTTGGGCTAACAGCAAGTCGCGTAGCTCGGACAAAGAAGTGCCACAGTGGCTTTACTTTGACAAAGGTGTAAAAGCTATCGAATCAGCAATCAAATAAACACAAACGTTGATATATAAGGCTTCTAACGTTTCGTTAAAAGCCTAATGCAAAACACAAACGGAGGACTAATGATGAACACGAAAATTATCAAGCGTCGAGAAGGCGAAACCCAAGAAGATTTTGAGCTGCGAGTTGATGTGCTGCTTGCAGACGTTGACTTTCTATCAGTCAGCTTTCAAACAGACGAGAATGGCGAATCGAAAGAGGCCAAAGTTTTGTACTTCTAGGAGGTGTCAACGATGTACGAACCAGATAACTTGCGTGAAGCGCTCAAGACGCTGATTGAATACAACACCGCTACTTTAACCACAACCCGTGATGGTAACGGTAATGAACGTGAAGCACGAATTGAAGACCTACAAGACATGAATCTTGATGTTCTATACGCAGTGTGTGATCTGCTTGGCATGGACGATTTGTACATGGAATAGGAGGCAATCAAATGAAAATCACGATTGATGATGAACTGATTGAGCAGTCCGTCAAGCAATCGATTAAAAAGCTGGGCCTAGTACCACTGAAAGGCAAAACCTGGGACGTTGAAGAGTTCCGCAAGAATTGTCTAGGCGGTAAAGGCCGAGCATGGGTCAAGCGTGAAATCTTTGATCGCTACCCAGAAACATATGTCGAGAACGGCGGCTTTGTCGTCGATCCATTTCCAGGAACGGGGCGTAAAACCATTATTTATGCCTACGATGCCAGCCTTTGGGTCAACGACCACTACCACGAATTTAATTGGGGAGCGAAGTAAATGACTATTGCTGTAATTCTATTGGGATTGTTAGTAGCGATTCTGTTTGTCGGTCTTGCTGATCTGACCAACAAAGTTGCTGCGCTTGAACGTCAAGCAGGTATCAATCGAGGTGGTAAACATGGGAACACTCAAGGCTAGTATCTGGTCGCTGTTAAGTGGCGGTTTCATGTATTTGTACATGACCAACCACTTTATCAAGGCGAACTGGGTAGCGCTGATCTGGATTGTACTGTTTTCAATCCAAGTTACTGTCAGCACAACAAAAAAAGGCACTACCGATCGCCGGTAATGCCGATAAAAAACCAAAATTCAAGGTGATTATAGCATGAAAGAAACGTATACGAAAGCCGATTTAGTCAAGGCTTGGCAGTCAGGCTATGAAGAAGGCTACCAAGACGCGCTGATTGACAATTATTTGGAAGACGAACCGAAATACGATTAGGAGGAGTAAATGAATACCGCTGAAATTATTGCTGCTATCGCAACAGTTGACCAGAAACGAGCTGACGGTGAAATCGATAAGCAATCCTACACGGACACTATCGACGCTTTGCAGCTTGAACTAGCTGACAAGCTGGACGCCATTGCCTGGCTGATTAACGACACCGAAAAAGATTTAGCTATCTACAACCACGAGCTGGAAAAGATGGCTGAAATCAAAAAGGAACGGGACAAGGCGAAAGCCCGTATTGACCGGTTGCAAGAATACGTCGGCTACATTGTAGCTAACTCAGGAACAGCGAAGGTCCGCACTGATAAGCACGTTTATAGCAAGCGAAAATCGCAAACAGTCGAATTTAGCGATGAAAGCCTAATCCCGGCTGATTATTGGAAGGAAACGGTCAAGGTTGATCGAAAGCCCGTTAAGGCTGAAATCAAGAAGGCAATCAAGGAAGGTAAAGAAGTGCCAGGCGCTTACCTAGCAACTAACTACAAGGGGGTCATTAAGTAATGGCAGACGAAAAGAAGAAGTCAGTATTTGAAACGTTGTCTGCGGTTGACGTTTCAAAGCACGTTGAAGTTATCAAGATGAAGAAAGGCCCTGCGCTTAGTTATGTCAGTTGGTCTTGGGCATGGAACTTTGTTAAGTCGATTTATCCAGATACACCAACGCCAAAGTTTACCAAGTATAAAGAAATGGTGCTAACAACGGCACAAGAGCCGTACAAGGTCAAGTATGGCAATCAAGAGTACACCAAATACCGTACTGTCGTTAAGCGTGCTGAACTGATTGATCGAGAAGTTCCATATCTAACCACGATGACTGGAACAATGGTCGAATGCACTATCACAATCGAAGGCGAACCGTATACGGAAAGCCTTTATGTCATGGATAACAACAACAACGCTGTTATCAATCCAACAATGAAGGAAATCAATAAAACGCAAAAGCGTTGTCTTGTTAAGACGCTTGCCCTTGCAGGCCTTGGCTTAAGCATTTATGCCGGCGAAGACTTGCCAATGGCTGACATCAACGAAGCTGACAAAGAGCAAGCAGCGCAGCGTAAGGAACAAGTTAATCAGCAACGCAAAATGAACGCATTGCAAGCCGAATATCGGCGCTTAATGACGGAGCTGATTAATCGGCTTAACGGCGATTCAAAGCGTGCTGAGGAGCTTGTGAAGGGCACTCTCGGCGATGGTAAACATAGCGGTGAAGAGTATGTAGATGCTGTTAAGGCACTGTTAGAAAGCGGGGAACAAAACTAATGATCAACAATGTAACTTTAACTGGTCATATTACGAAGGATTTAGAAAAGAAAGAAACCGGCAAGGGCACGTCAGTTGTCAACTTTTCGTTGGCAGTTGACCGCCGGTTCAAGGATTCAAACGGCAATCGTGAAGCTGATTTTATTGGCATTCAAGCGTGGGGCATGACTGCTGATCTGCTTTGCAAGTATTGCGGTAAGGGTTCGCTAATCGGAATTGAAGGCCGAATCCAAACTCGTAACTACGAAAACAATCAAGGTCAACGGGTCTATGTAACGGAAGTCGTGGCCGAAAATGTAACTTTTCTTGATTCCAAGAAGAACGATAACCAAGGCCAACAAGGCGGTTATCAGCAATCTAACGGCTATCAGAACGATAGCTATCAACAGCAACCGTTTGATAGCGCTTTGCCGTTTGACAACAGCGCCGATGATGTTCCGTTCTAATGCTGCGGAGCGGTAAAGCCTACTGGGAGCAGGGTGGGTGGTGGATTGCCCCAGACGAAACGCCAAACCTTAGTCATATTGAAACGATGTATGGCAAGGTCAGCGGTGTTCCGGTGGAGTACGAAATCCCAGATAGGCGAAAAGCAAGACCACGTCAGAGAAGACTATTCTTTGCACTGTTAAGCGATATTCACAGATGGTCAGGCGAACCGGCAGAGTGGTTGAAGGAATACTTTTACCTTCAATACACAATTAAGACGGCTGGCAAAGAGATTAGCTTGGCAAACGATACTGTTAGCACGGTATCAGACGCAACAGAGCTGATAAACCTGGTGATCGATTTCATCTTTGATTATCAAGTCCCGATCAACGATGGCTATCCATTGTTGCCACGTGATGAAAGCTATTTTCAGTTTAAGTGCATTCAACATCGGCGTTGCTTGATCTGCGGTCGTGCTGCTGACATCAACCATATCGATGAGGTCGGCATGGGTCGCAATCGTAACAAGCTGGACCATACGCAAGCAAGGTTATCAGCACTTTGCCGGGTTCACCATACGGAATGGCACCAGATAGGCAATCAAGAGTTCTGCAAGAAGTATCGCTTAACAAACCTTGGCGTGAAAGTAAACGCCGAAACTCTTAAACGAATCGGCATGAAGGGAGCATATCATGAGTAATTTATTGCTTGATGAAGAACCTATGATTGTTATTCCAAAACTAGCTGCTATCTTAGGCGGTTCTGATAGGGCAATTATTCTACAACAATTGCATTATTGGCTTAATAAGAGCGGTAAAACAATTGATGGCAGACGCTGGATATATAACACGATGGACGAATGGCACGATCAATTTTATTGGATTAAGTCAATCAGAACCATTAACAACCATTTCAAAAAACTTGAAGAAATGGGGCTGGTCATTACTGGGAACTATAACAAGAAAGGTTTTGATCGAACAAAGTGGTACACGATTGATTATGACCAATTGCACAAAATGGAAAATGCATTCTGCAAAAATTGCAAAATGGAACATGCAAAAGTTGCGGTATGCAATGAGCAAAATTTGCAGAATCCATTTAGCAAAAATTGCGTAAACAATACCAGAGATTACACAGAAACTACATCAGAGATTACAAAGAAAAATAATAGTCAGGCTCTGCCTGACAGTGTAGCTATCAGCGTAAAAACAATTGTTGACTATCTGAACGAAAAAACAGATAGCCACTACAAAGCAACCACACCAAAGACCAAGCAGCTAGTTCAAGCAAGACTTAAAGAAGGATTCACGGTTGATGATTTTAAAACAGTTATCGACAAGAAAACTGCCACTTGGCTGAACGACAACAAGATGAACAAATATTTACGGCCATTAACGCTGTTTGGAACTAAGTTTGAAGACTACTTGAACGAGAAAGTAAAGGGCCAACCAGACAAGAATGACCCTTACTACACCAAAAAGATTAATCCAATGACTGGTCAACCAGACCCTAACGGATATACACGATATCAAATGGACAACGAATACTGGTAGGAGGTGAAACATGCTGAACGTGAAGGACAGCGCCAAAGAAGGCGTTAAGAGCTTGAAGAAAATCTTTGCCAAAGAAGGTTGGGACCTTCCCGATGTTGATCTGACTGATAAGCAAGCAATGGCTGACTATCTTAAAAAGAAAGCTGAGCCGTTGCATGACGAATGGCGGAAAGAAAACGCCATGCACAACTTTAATCGGGTTTATCGCAAAAGCTTGTGGACTGGCGAACCGATTAAATTCACATATGCTGATTGGCAACCAAAGAAACAACCAAACGAGCAATTAGCCCGCAATTTAGGCAATCAATCGTACTTATTAGCCAAAGAGATTGCAGAAGGCAAACCATATCGGGTTTATCTAGCAGGAAGGCCAGGCACTGGCAAAACAAGCCTAGCGTTGGCAATGGTTGATTTCATCAGAAACAACTCGAACAAGACGGCTATGTTTGTTTCAACCGACGCACTAGCAGAACTGTATGCAATGCGTTTTGATGATAAACAAGCCCAAAACAGGCTTTATGAACTGAACGCCTATATGAAGGGCGACAAGCGATTGAAGATTGAGCCGGTGGACGTTCTAATCTTAGACGACTTTGGAACGGAAGGCGGTATGCGGACCGACAAACAAAGCCAAGTCCGAGTTGATATGCAAAAGGGACTGTTTGCAGTAGCAGACGCACGATACGGCAATCAAGCGACGATTGTAACAACAAACAACACGATGGCAGAGCTTGAAGCTATGTACAACGAGAAGCTATTAAGCAGACTGATAACACGGAATCAAAAGCGCCGACTGGTGTTTAACGGCATGGTTGATGTTCGAGCAAGCATGATTTAGAAGGTGAAGAAATGCTGAAAGTAACGAAAGACAAGATGATCTTAGACACCGAGCAAAGCTGCGCCTGGTGTGAAGGCTCAGGTTACCTGGACACGATCGAACGCAAGTGCCCGTTCTGTGAAGGCGATGGCATGCTGCGTATCGACCCGGCAATCGTACAGGTGATGAAGAGTTCCGGGCATTGGGACAGCAACAACGAAGTGGACGCAAGCTTAATGCATGATATGGGGGCATAGGATTTTGAAAAAATTAGTGAAAATCTTCGATGTACTGACAGTTCTTTCAATGGTATCAATTGGAGTTGGATTCGTCGTTGCCATTTGGTTTAACGGATTAATCGGCTTAAAGGTTATTTCAACGAGTTTTGCCAGCATGTTTGTTTGCATGTTAGTAGGTTTTTCACTGGATACTTATCGATGATCAAGCTGATTTTTCCGATCGAACCGGTGGCACAGGCTAGGCCACGAGCAAGAAGGTTCGGTAAAGGTATTCGGCTGTATGACCCGCCTAAAACTGCCACGTTTAAGCGCAAACTGCACAAGCTGGCAAAGGAAAGCTATCACGGCAAGCCGTTAGATGGCGAACTGGAAGTAACAGTTATCTTTGGTCGGTCGGTGCAGAAGTCGATAAGCAAAAAAGAACGCAAATTACGCCTATTAGGACGCCATAGACCGACAGTAAAACCGGACTTGGATAATTACATCAAAAGCACGTTGGACGCGCTCACGGGCGTTTTATGGGTAGATGACAACGCAATCGTGAAACTGGTTGCTGAAAAACGTTATATGGAGCAACCAAGAATTGAGATAGAAGTTAGGAGTATGACAAATGTTGACTAAAGAAAAGTTAAGCGAAATCACTGAGAATGCAATCGGGACGTTTCATTACACCTATGCCGTTGCAAAAGTAAGCTCACAAAACAGCTTTGCCATTCGGCTGTATGACCAACTGAACGATGAGCTGGTAGCAAATTCATATATCTACGAAGGTGATAAGCCGGGTCGGTTCACGATTGATTTTGTTCCAGAACGGAGCAACAAGACCGATCGTGTAGTGCTGCGTGATATTAACAGTCAGCTGTACGAATATTTCGATGAGCAATTCGAACCGAAATTTTATATCAGGCTACTAAACACCGATTATGGCTATTTGACACGGGTAGAAGGTACAGATTCATGGAGCGTAACATCGTTGAAAATTGCCAAGATGAGCGGTCAAAAAGCGACGTTCACGGCTGATGAAATCAACGAAATCGCAAAAAGTGAATTATGCGCCAACTTAAGCCCTATGGATTTATGGCGAGCTGCTGAAGAAGTCGAGGAGGATTAGGCATGGTATCAAGCTACAAAGGGACTGAAAATAACGAACAGCCAAAGCAGTTGATTTTGACCGCAAAGCAAACCACGACTAGTTATTCGAAATACTATATCAATGGTGTTTTTCGGAACGAGTGTGCAAAGATCGATTATGCACGGCGAAACGGAACGCTATATCGAGCAGATGGAATTTACGGCGAACTGATTGCGATTGCACCAGAACAGATTATCGACATCATAGAGGGGCAAGAAGATGAAAATCAAGATTGACGATAGCTACTACATTACGAGCGACGCATATAATCCGGCGATTCTGGTCCGAACGGGTATTAATCGAAAGACCGGCGAACGGGTGGAATTGAAGCGTTGGTATTGTGGCAATAAGTTAGGTGCTGCGATTGATCGTTATATCAAGCAGACCGCAAACGATAGCGACGAGATAACGACAATGCAGGGCTATGCTGCGTTGGTTGATAGTGTTGAAAAGCGAGTAAACGCAATGTTGGAGGAAAAAGAATGAAAGCAGTAAAAAGGCTATTCGGAGTGTTGTTTTTTGTATCATGGCTAGCTACGTTTGTCGGAGCTTTTATTTATTTTTGGTTTGATGGTTCTAATGCTGCCATTGGCGACAAGGTGTTTTCAATTGCGTTGACAGGTGCAGTGGTTTTCGGTGGTGCATATCTAATCCTGAAGGAGCAAGAATAATGAGCAGTAAACGGGCACGGGAACATGCAGGGCTTGTACTTGCGTTGAAAGCATTCAAGCGCTGCTATCGTGCCAACGGGCCAGGTGTTCATGGTCCACGTTGGCGGGCATATCGAACGGAGCGAGAAAAGGAAATGAGGTGTTGGCGATGAAGCTGTTTTTAAACGCAGCTATTGTAGTTAGCTTCTTCGGCGTAGCCGCAACTACTATCTGGGTGATCTGGGATCAGGAAGGATTTTCTAATGCTGAGAAGGCCGCTGTATCAGCGTTAATCGTATTTGTGATTGCGCTGCTGTGCAAGTTGGTATGGGTTGTTGTAAAGGAGCTCTGGTTCTACTTCTTGGGTAAACTTATCTAGCTCTCCCAAGCTAGAAAACTCCTCATAGGCAGGATAGCTATTGGCTATCGCAAAGGTCTTATAGATAAGATACATGGCGGCTGTTCTTTGCAGGGTATCATCGAAAATCAAGCCATCCATAACTCCATAACATGTTAATATCTCTGTACCGATGTCGTTATGTTCAAGTGGCGAACACTTATAGCCATCATAGACTATAAACTTCACCTGATATTTCTCCACGTACTTCTTTTTAAGAGAACTTGAATCAAATTTATAGAGAATATTATCCAAATCATAATCCTCCATAAAACGCCTATAGTGTTTCTGGGCATAAATTAAGATGGCAGATAGTCTGTAAAGAGTAAGATGATGCTCCTTGTTCAGGTCAAAGACACCTTCGTCACGATAAGGATTCAATACGATAGGAGTCATATATCCATCATTCTTATGAAACAAGCTATCCATCCAGACATGACCTTCTGCCTGAATTTCAGCCATAGCATCATTCAGGGTATCTATCAGAATCAAACAGCGTTCCCTTTTATAATCATTGGCGTTAAAAGCCTGCAAGCTATAATTGGTAACTATCGTATAGAAGAAGTTTTCCTTAGCCCATTTCACGAAATCAGCCATCAATACCTTCTCGGAGCTTACTCTTCCATTCTTGATAGCAGTCAATGTAACAGAAGCCTCTTTGCCCATTTGAAATTCAACTTTATCTCCCAGGCAAGAGATTCTGGCAAGCTGTCCGTTAACCACATAATAGAGTTCGGCATACAAGTCCTTGACGTAATAGAGGTCATCAGCCGTTTTACGACGTTTTCCCCTATTCAATAAGCAACTCAGGTTGTTGATTACTCTATAGATGATTTCGAACAAGGAAGACTTACCGCTACCATTCACCCCCACGATAGGCTCCACATTGATGCGAATGCCATAGAATCCTAGCAATGGATTTTCCTCTCTGAGCTCAACCTTGTTGCGATTAATCTCGCAACGCCCATTGAGTTTATAGAACTCATCACGCAGCCCCTTTTTCAAATTAGGAGAACAATCTGGGAAGATATGAATCACAGAAAGCGAGAATTCCTTTGGGATTGCTTTATCTTTTGCCCCTTTTAAGATGTCCACATGGTTAATATTCATAATCTCTATGGTAAACAACCAATACAACATCCCCACTATATATCAGTGAGTTAAACGTATCAGTTTTTGAATAAATTTATTCTACAATAATTTAACATCGCTAAAATTCAGGTAGGGTTAAACGGACATATGCACCTTTTCTTTAAAAGGACAAACATCATTACCCCTCCTGATAAATATGATTCAACTGGCTGATATATTGCAGAGTTGAGAACTTACTAAAGATCGTATTTCGTGCATTGACACTTAGCCTATTCAATAAGTTTCTGTCAGAATTAATTTTACTGATAGCATCCACAATACTATCTGTATCCTTAACTTTGATAAATAATCCATTATTACCATCAACAACAACTTCCGGAATAGATCCTACTGGTGTTATTACTGGCACAACACCATAACTCATACATTCAAGTAATGACATCGGCAATCCTTCAAAATAAGTAGGCATTACCAAAACATCAAGGCTTCGTAAAAAATCGCACTTACTTTTTCCAGAAACTAAACCTACATAAGAAAAATTGTCACCTAAAGATTGTTTAAATCTAGGCAAAAACTCTCCTTCAGTTTGTTCTTTTCCTGCAAGAATTAACTTAAATGGGATTCCTGCTTCTTTTAATTTCATGCAACCAACCAACAGTTCCGTCATACCTTTATTAGGCTCTATGCGACCAAGATAACCTAAGCTCAATGCCTTTTCTGATTTTAAGTTTTGCTCTTTGGCATAAAGCTCAGCATCTTTTAAATCTACACAGTTAGGAAGACTATAAACATTTTTGGCATGAAAACGTTCTTTCAAAATTGTCACCTCACTATCACTCAAGACTATAAAAGGAACATTCCATGAAAATACCTTTGATAAAATGCCCTTTAAAAGAGCCGGTATCTTAGGAGATGTCAAGAACAATCCTCCATGAATATGTACTACCATCTTATGTTTTTTATGCAAAGCATAATACATAAATGGCACATCACGAATGATTGATTTCGCATCAAGTGGAAA